>Ga0098061_1000463_pt1 | contig 19495 bp, 7 predicted proteins | sample 22_taG_FD_92579 | JGI IMG/M metagenome (GOLD analysis project Ga0098061, IMG submission 92579) | Marine viral communities from the Subarctic Pacific Ocean - 22_ETSP_OMZ_AT15343 metaG | ecosystem: Environmental > Aquatic > Marine > Oceanic | place: Subarctic Pacific Ocean | collected 2015-01-20
AATTAGTTCAATACATTGCGCCTGAAGATAATTGGTCATATAGTAATTGGGATGGGTATGGTCAAAATAGAGAATATATATCAATTTCACCACATGCTGGTAAACGAGGTACTGATGATGGAAATAGTAATTCTATTCCAGGTGCCACTAGTCAACCCGGTAAAGGACACGCGTATTGGGCTCGGGCCAGTAGGGGAAATCATGATGACAGCGAATCTAGTGGTTGGTTTATAGATAAAGTAGAATCTTTTAGAAGGTTTAAATATACTAAACATTATTTTAATGTTGAGGGTGGCGGTTATAGGGTTGATGAAGGTATATCTGGTAGTGCTAAGGCTATAGACTTTTTTGTTCAGCAGTATCGAACGGTAGACAAGTACATGCAAGTATGTGGTTTGAATACTGAGACTGGTATTTATGATCTTGCAGATCAACAATATCCTACTAATACTACAAGTGGTGGTACAGCAAGTGGTTGGTATAATGGTGGGAGCAGTGGTGAAAATTCAGTTCAAGGCGCTGATAGAAGTAAGGGTGGCAGAATACCACCATCAATAGGTATAGATAGAGATGAGAGTGTTATACATCTTTCTATGGCTGGTGTAGATGAAGATCATAGCAACGACGCGGACGCGCCAACAGGAAGTAATGCTTCTACTTATAGAATCCAATTTGAAGGCGCTGGGAAAAATGCTCAAGATCTATTATTCATAAACGAATTAACAACACCTGGAACAGTATTCCAATGGAAAGAAGATCCTGGTGAAGTTAAATATATAGTGACGCAACCAGATACAAGTCCTTCTTCGACTTTTCCATATTCAACAGCAGAATGGGATGCACAGCAATCTGACGGTTTCGACGGAGGAGTAGGTGTTGGTTTATACAATTATGTATCGTTTAGAGATTTTCTAGTTGATCCTCACCATCAACATAAGAGATATGGAAAAATTCTTGGTATTTCATGGCAAAAAACTCACGATCACTGTAATTTTGCTTCTCAAAAAATAGGTTATCACTCCAATAAATCATGTCCTTGTCCTCCATGTTGTGGTTTTGATCCTGGTTGGGCTACTCCAGACGTAGGTTTATCAGGTCATGTCAGTTATAAAAGCGCTAGCGGTACACTGCGTACTCCTGGAGAGCATAAAAGGTATCCAAATATGGTGTGGCAGTGGAGTAAATCTAGGAATAAACGTAGGAGATTTGTAATACACGCGGTTTCATTAGATGATCCTACTGTGGGCTTAGGTGGTGTGGGCCCTCATTATTATTTACCAACAAATAATCCAGATAATCCAGCGCATTTTGACAGCACAGCTACAGCTATAACTAATTGGCCAACGGGTTCTTCTAATGCTGGCAATGCTTTTGCAGATGATCCAGACGAATGGGCTCCAGGTATACGAACTGACGGTGTGCATTCTGGCTATACTCTTACGAACGGTACTATATTACCAAATCAAAAACAGTGGAATGCAACCGTGAATAGTGACGCTGATCAATCTGTAGCACCTGGTTCTGTTACTTGGCAAGTATTAATGCCTTGGTCTAGTGATGGTAAACAGTATAGTAGTACAAATCCAGCTATATTTGAAACAGAACCTAAAGAAGATGTTGGTTTAGATATATATCACGAAGTAGGACAAGTGTATCCTATAACTTTAGATGAGACTAATATAGAGCAATTTGTAGGTCCAATACATAACGACTTAACCACAAATTCTTTTGTTAAGTGTTGGGATAGTGGTAGTTTTTCTGTGTTAGATACAACTCATCCAAATGGTCAAAATGTTAGAGTATCTAGGGTTGAAGGTAATAGAATTCAAATCCACGACGTTGATAATAACCCTTTAAATGACGCCACTACTCAAGTACTACCCACTATACCTAGTGTACTATTGTTTATCAGATCTGATGGTAGTACAACAGAGGCGGTTGTAAATAATATTATAATTGACAATAGCGTATCACCACCTGTAGCTTGGTATGAATTAACAGCAGATGTACATAATAACCTTGTTAGATTACCTTGGTTTAATTGCTATTCATTTGGTAATGGTGTAGAGTCAAATAGAATTAGAGATGATTATAATCAAGTAACAATAGATAAAGGACCAAAAGCGTCAGCAACACTAGAGGAACCGTACTTAGAAGAAAGAAGATGTTCTGGTTTAATATATTCTGGATTATATAATAGTACAAGTGGTATAAATAATTTAAATCAATTTATACAAGCAGAACCAATAACAAAAGATCTAAACCCTATATATGGATGTGTTCAAAAACTACATACGAGAAATACAGATTTAGTTACATTGTGTGAAGATAAGTGTTTTAAAATAATGGCTAATAAGGATGCTATTTATAACGCTGATGGCAATCCTCAGTTAGTAGCTACAGAGAACGTGTTAGGACAAACAATACCGTTTTCAGGTGAATATGGAATATCTACTAATCCAGAATCTTTTGCGTCAGAATCATATAGAATGTATTTTACAGATAAGCAAAGAGGAGCAGTCTTAAGGTTATCACAAGATGGTTTAACACCAATATCCGCTGTCGGTATGAAAGATTGGTTTTCAGACAATTTAAAATTAGCTCATAGAATAATAGGTAGTGTGGATGATAAAAGATCAACATACAACGTCACTCTCGTTCCTCCTAGTAATCTACCTTTTACTGTTTTACAAAGACAAGCTGGACCAATTTTAACTACTTCACGAGCTCAAACTCTTAGTGAGTATATAGGTCTTCAAAATTTAATTAATCCTTACAATGTACCAGATCCAGTACCGGAGCCACCACCTGGAGCTTAAATAATAAATTATGCACGATAATCCTGAAAAAGACTATTTTCATCCCCATGTTTACGATTCCCAGACGTGTGCTCCTTTTTTGACTTGCGCACCAAAGTCGATTACAATAAGTTTTAGTGAAACATCTAAAGGTTGGACATGCTTCTCTTCTTATATACAAGAGTCTGGACTTAGCTTGAATAGTGGTTATTATACATTTAGTGATGGTCATTTATGGGAGCACCACATAAACTCTACGAGAAATAATTTTTATGGTACACAATATAATTCTCATATAGAGTTACTATTTAATGATCAACCTGGAATTGTGAAGAGTTTTAATACGTTAAATTACGAAGGTTCACAAGCTAGAAATACTGTCGATTCTAATACGCCTGGAGGTCCTTTTGACGCGGAGTACTATAATAATTTTTCAAAAAATGGTTGGTATGCAGAAGAAATATATACTAATTTACAAAACGGTACTTCTTTAGAATTTAAAAATAAAGAAGGTAAATGGTTTTCTAAAATAAAAGGGGAAGCAACGCAATGGGAACATACTGGGTCGACTATATATACGAATATAGATCCTAGAGAGTTTTCATTTCAAGGGATTGGAAATTCAGAAAAAGGCGCCTGTGAAGGATGTCCAGAAGTACTTTGGAAATGCGTACCAGGCACTGCAACTATTCCAGCTATACCAGCCATTCCTGGAACACCATCCATTCCAGCTGTTCCTGGAACATCGTACATTCCAGCTATACCAGCTTCAGATAGCTGTGAGACTTTTACAGAGATAAATCATGGTTTAGGAAACCCAACACAAAGCCAGTTTCTTAATTGGGTATCAGAACCATCTAACGGTTATACTAATGTAAGTTCTCAAGGATATAAAGTTTGCCTTGATCACTCTTATATAAACCAACCCTCAGCTTGTCTTTGTGGTAATGGAGGGGTTATGATGGGAGCTTGGACATTTGGATATAACAATACAAATGGAAATTCAAATTTCCAGATTGGTGGAGCTGGAATGGATACTTGGAATAATTTTATAGCTGCACTACAAGCTACTGGAGATCCTGTATTTAAAGGTGTAGTCAATACTATGAACCGTCTTCAAGTCGAAGCAAAAATGCAAGATAATATAACTAGTCAAAGTTTAGATCCTTGTGATTATGGACAACAATCTGGTAGTGGCTGTGGTTTTAATGGACTTAATATAGGATTCAATTTGTGTACTTGTGGTGCGGTGGTTCCTGCAGTTCCAGCAACAACTGGTTCGCCTGCAATCCCAGCGACGCCTGGTTCACCCGCGGTTCCAGCAATACCTGGTACCCCATGTGAATGTACGAGTGTAACAGATGGTAGTGGTACTTATCTTACGGAATTTAATTGTCTAGAGCAATGTTGTGAAGAAGAACCTTCACCTACACCTGTTGAATCTTGGTTTTGTGAGAATGGAACTTGTTATGATCCTGGTAATGGTAATGGAACTTACCCTACATTAGCCGCTTGTCAAGCTATTTGTAATCCATCACCTATTGAATCTTGGAACTGTGATGGTAATCTTTGCGTAGATCCAGGTGACGGTTCAGGACTATATTCTTCTTTAGCATTATGTCAAGGAGCTTGCGGACCATTATCTCCATGTCCACCAAGCAATTTGAGTTCTACTTATTATGAACAGCCATATACTGGAGCGGTTAATATAGCGTTTTGCAATGAGTGTGCGCATGCGGGTCCTGGAAGTACAATGTGGATTAACAGTCCAGATTGTGAGTGCTGTGATGTTCCAACACCCCCTCCTCCACCGGCACCTGTTTTATGCGATCTAACATGGAAACCTACTATAGATAATATAGTACACGACTCTGGTAGTTGCCCATCGCAATCCTCAAATTTCAATTTTAGTAATTTTGATGGGGAAATGTTTGCTTCTGGAACTATACCTGGATGGCATAGTGGGGATACTTGGCAGTGGAATGTTATTACTTATCCTGGCGCGACTTTAACACAATGGCCTTTAGGAGGATCAGGTCAGTTTAGTACACCAAATGTAAATGTTCATTTCCAAGGACCTCCTGGTACAGCTGGTAACACAATTATAGGTTCTAATCCTCCTGTGGCTAATCCTTGGTGGGAGTGGGTTACTTACGGCAGTTACATGCTTGTAGTTACACATTATAGAAATGGTGGTGATAATTCGCCTACCGGAGAATGTACATATACTGAAGAATTTACAATTGAATGTCAACTAACTTCATCTAGACCATAATATTATGACAAATTTATTACATCCTTATATATATTTTGATATGGCCGCTGGTAATGGCGGTGGTGATGATACTGGCGGTGGTGATGATACTGGCGGTAATGGAGAATATGGCGGCGGCGGTGGATCCGAGGTGCCTCCATCGGATCTGCAACAGCATCTATCAGATTATCCTCCAAATTTGATTGAGGAAGAAATAAGAAAAAAGTTATTATCACAAGGTATTATACCACCATTACCGGCTGTAATAAGTTTATCTATTAAGAGCTTTAGTGTAAGTACCTTTCAGGAGAAATACGTTAAGACAAGAGGAGAGCGGGTTAAGATTCGAGTACTTGGAAGTAGAGGTGCAAAATTCAGTTTAACACTTGTTAATAGTGATAATTGTAGTATACTAGAAAAAATAGTAAGTAATGTTGAAATACAGAAATCTGGATCATACGTTTTCAACGCTAGTTTTCCAGCTATAAAATCAGGTAAAACAGAAGAAATATACACTTTAACCATAATACCTTCAGCTGGAACTGTTTTAGATAAAACGGTAAAACCTAAATATTTTTATCAACATCCTTATCCTGTTATTACAATTTCAGATACATCGTCTAAATCAAGCCCAACATTATCAGTGGCCCGTAGCCCATCTACACTTACGTTTACAGGTCCACCAGATACATATGTATATGACAGTTCTACTTATCCTTCAGTTACTCAAGTGTTAACAATTACAGAAGGAGAATCTACAGCTGGGTATTTTTATATAAAAGATACACCTAAATTTGATGATAATATTAAGCGCAGTACTTCTTTTGAGAAGATTATAAAAAGAGATGATTTTTGTAGAGATTGCCCTGAAGCAAAAACGATAGTACTACAAACTGCTAGTGGTTCAGATGGCACAACTATTACGAGTTCTAATACCAATACAATTCCGGTTGGATCATTGCTCTCTGGTACAGTTACGAAAAATAAGGTGGTTAAAAATAGTTTACATCATGAAACCGGTGAAATTATAACCGACGATAATTGTAACAGGGTTACAAATAAATTTAGACTATTAGAAGCTAATGCAACTGATGATTTATTTGTTGGAATGGCGGTTAACGGAGATGATTTTAGAGGATTGAAACTGGTTTCTATAGAATCAAATACAGATATAACGCTATCTTCTAAAATAGAAATAAAAAACAGTTCTTCTTTAACTTTTAAATATACTGATGGTTCTATAATAAATAAAGTTGTAACTGAATCAGATGAAAATGGAAGAACTGTTGTAGAGTTAATGGGGACAACAAGATTACCACATGACACTACTATAACTTTTAATGTAGATGATTTCAGTTCTATTGATGGAAAAATGTCTTATACAGGAGGCGGAACAGATACTATAGTATTAACAAATGTAATAGAAGTTACTAAATTTGGAAGAAAAGATGTTACTTTATCGTTAGATTTAGATAATATTATAACAAGAACTCCGAATGCTAGAGATATATACATGACTATAAAAAAGGATTCTGAAGATAATGTAATAAATTTCTATGCAAATGATATTGATAGTAACGCTGTAAGTAAAACTATATCTGTTGTAAGTGGTCCACATAATGGCGTGAAGACAGTGGTAGCGCCGGGGGAAGATACGCATTCGAAGATTACCTATACACCTAATGCTAGTTTTGTAGGAGAGGATAGAATTAATTTTCAACTTAGCGATGGTACCACATTGAGTAATGAAAAAACAATTTATATAACAATAAAATAAATACCATGCCGTTAATTACGTTAGATTTTCCATTTCTTTTAAATGTCTCTGTTCAAATAGGCGATGTTGTGTATTATGCTGTTACGTCACCTGTTGGACCCAACGTAGATTGGCCGTCTGGAAGAACACCTCATTTTCAAGCTGGATATAACAACGTTATCAAAATTGGTATAATAGTTGATATACCCATCAACACTCAGGATTTCTCACAAATTGAGGCAGATATGCCTCAAAGTATAATAAATGAGTTTGGGTTACCACCTGATGGCGCTTTTATAATGTTTAGTAAAGATAATAAGGTTAATTTAAGTTCTATGTTGGGTTATTATGCGAGTGTTAAGATGGTTAATAACTCTACAGGTGAAGCTGAATTGTTTAGTGTAGGTACCGATGTGGTAGAAAGTAGTAAATAATGTAGAAAAAATGTAATTATAAATAGATAAAACAATATATTATGTCAAAAAATATAAAAGATACACCATTAAAATTTTTATCAGGGGCTATTAAAGCATATGGAGCTTGGAGTCAAAAAGATAAATATCAAGATGCGGAAAGAAAAGCTCAACAAGGATACGATGAGATGAAAGAAAAATATATGGGTTTAGATACTAGTAATTTATACGGAGACGTATCAAATCCATATGCTAATATGCAAAATGTATATGAGGATTTAACTGTGAACCAACAGCAAGCTCAATTTGAAAAACAAATGGCTCAACAATCTCAAGCTAACGTTATGCAAGGTATGCGAGGTGCTGCTGGAGGTAGTGGTATAGCTGGTTTAGCTCAAGCTATGGCAAATCAAGGTTCTCAACAAGCCCAAAGAGCTTCCGCTTCTATTGGTCAGCAAGAATCCGCTAATATGATGCAAAAGGCTAGAGGAGCTGAAGACATACAAGCAAAAGAAAGACAAGGTGGTTGGAAAGCTGATATGACAAGACGAGCTGGAGCAGAACAATCAAGAGCCCTTGAAGCTGATAAAGTTTCTACAATGTTTCAAATGAGTGCACACGAATTAGGAAGTGCAAAACAGGCAGAAATGATGAGAGAGCAAGAGATGTGGGGTGGTATTGGTGATGCCTTTTCTGTAGGAGATATATTTTAAAATAAATAATTATGCCAGATAATAATAAAACTAAACAGGTTGTTAATGATTCAGTTTCTTTTTTTAATAGTTTAACAGATGATCATGTCGATAATCCTAGGTTTGTACCTGAGAGTATACAACCTTATATCGCCAATTTCGTGAGGACAGGTAAAGATAAGTTTGATATTTTAAACTCACAATTACATCAGTTAGAAAAATCTAGCGATGAGTATCTGATTATAAGAGGTAAAATAGAAAACATTGCGAAAAGTTTTGTAACTGCTAAATCGCAAATAGGATCATATAAAAAACAGCAAGGTGATTTTAGGAATATAATGGGTGAAATAAACGATGGGACATTAGATGATAATTATTATAAAAATGCAACGATATTAGGTAATCAATGGGATACTATGGCTATTGATGATGATGGGTTTTTTTACTTTGGTTTTACAAAAGATACGGCGGGTAAGAATTTAGAGTATGTATCCCTAGATCAACTATCTTCCGTAGCGCCTATATTAACAGAACCTTATAGTAATAAAAAGTTTGTATTTGATTTAGCAGAGATAACAAAACAAAACAAAGATCAAAAATTACCGTTTGATGAAAATTGGGTGTACAATAAAGTTTTAGATCAATTTGCTTCATCTTCGCCTGGGCAAGTAGTAGCCACGGCATTTACAGACTTAGCCGGAGATGGTAGAACGAAAAGTTTTGCAGAATTATATATGCAAGGATTGGGTGATAAACAATTATATATAAATCCAGAAACAGGAGAAAAACTGCCTAGAAAAGATATAGAATGGATGAAAGATACAGATAATAGTGATATATTATCTCAACTTTTAGCAAAGTTTATAACAGGTGCTATGAAAAATATATATGGTACAATGCCTGTATCTAGGTCAATACGAAGAGTAACTGAGGGTTTCAAAAGACCTACGTTAACACCTAAGCAATTAATAAAAAAGTATAGTAAGTAATATGGCTTTAGAAGAGATTGTACAAAACATGGTCGACGCTAATGAGTCTGAGGAGAACATTGCCTCTGTAATAGAAAAGTATAATGAGGACATGCTTCAAGGTACTTTTGTGTCAGAGAGTACTGGTATAGTAAAAGGCGCTTATGATATTAAAGATATTATTAAAAGTTCATATTCATCTTATAAAGAAGCAGGTGTAGATTATGGCAATGTGTCATTTGGTAAATCTAAAAGGTTTCACGATGCTGAAACTGTTACTATAGATGGTGTTATGAAAGATGCTAAGGGTACTAAAACAATATACAGTTATACACCTGACCATCCTAACTACGGTACGGCTGGGAAAAGATCTGGGACGTTTGACATGATGAATATAGCTAGTGATGATGAGGTTGAGGATTTTGAACAGAAGTTGCATTTATATAATTGGGATAAAAGAAAAGTAGAGGTTCTTAATTCCGCTCTTAGTGAACAAGATAAAATCAACCTGGAAAAAGATCCAGAAACATTTTTCCAAAGAGCTGAGAATTTAGCTCTTGACGCGGCAAAATTAAATGAACCGTTAATACAAAAACCAGGTGAAGGGTTTGATCCGGCATACTTTAATATTGATGAGTATACTGAAACAAATTATAAAGATGTGGGTCCCAAATTAGAGGAGTTTGTGAAGAGAACACAATTAGAAATGCAGAAAAGGTTTGATCAAGACGGAAAAAAATATGTGAATACTATTGTAAAAGAACAAGAAGCAATATATAAACCACAAATAGAGGCTTTACAGGACCCAATAATTGAGAAATATCAAAATATATTTCAACCAAAGATAGAAAAGCTACAAAAACAAATAGAATCAAAGTATCAAAAACTATTTATTAGTGAGATAAACGCAGGTAAATGGAAGGGTTATTCAGAAGACGAGCTTTTAGACATTTATAACAAAAAAGTAGATAAGAAACTAAGTAAAAATAAAAAATTACAGGCACTGTATAGTGAGTACGAAAATAGTATTAACTCTGAAATAAAGGGTAATGAAGAAATAAATCTTTTACAATCACAGTTTGAGCGAGATGTTAATGCAAGTATTAGTTTAGATAGTGATATACAATTAATTATAAAAGCGAATAATCTATTAGTAAAAGAAACAACAGAAAAATTTATAAACGAATTACAACCTCGATTTGAATTAATACCTAAATCAATATATGATCGAATAGATAATGTTTTCTCGGATATTGGATTTACAGCTTTACCAGCACACCAAAAAAAATACGCACTACATAACGCATGGGATGGGTTAGAAGCTGAGTTAAAAAATCAAAGTAAAGAGAAGAAGAAGGGAGAAAAAGGATGGTTAAGCCCAACCGATATTGCAGCAAGAAAACAAGAATTCTTTTATAGATATTTTCACCATAATCTTAAGGATGAAAAAGGACGATTTTCTCCTTTTGTCGTAAAGGATTATGCAAACAGCATACTTAACACGGGTATAAACGAAAAAATAGATATTGCGGCTGCGGAGTTACAAGATTTTAAACGTAGACGTGGAAAATATGAGGGAAAAGTTATAGGGTATGGTAGCGATGAAGAAAAAGAATTAACAGGAATATTAAGTGATTTAAAAAGAATTAGAACGTACGCTGAAGATATTATTAGCAATCCAGAGAAATTAGACGCGACTTGGGGAGAAAATTATTGGAATGGGTTTACGAGTGGTAGAGCGCATGATTACATTCCTTTTGTAAGTGGTATTGTAGAATTAAGTGATAATTTTGCATTAAAACAAATAGCTGATAAATCAATAAGTGGCGAAACACTAAGTAAAGAAGAGGAGTTAATTTTAGAGTTATATGCTATGAGAAACATCTCTGACAAAAGAGTTGATGATATGGGTGGTGGGTGGAATGGTTATAACGCTGGAAAACTAACTCATAAAATGATGCCGTATATCGGGGAGTTCATTCTTACTTCCGGTGCTTTTTCAGCAGCTAGGGCAGGAACACAAAAGATACTGAAACAAGCACTCTTCAAAAAAACTGATGATGTTGTTAAGCGGTATATTTCAATTGCGGGTAAAAATGCTCCAACAAAATTAAAATTTGCAAATAAAACAATAGATGCTATTTCTTGGATAGCGGGTACGTTTGCTCAAACAACTGTAAATCCACAACATTATGTGAGTGAAACGTTTAAAAATATGACGCCTGAAATAGTATTAGCTTTATCTGAAGAAGGTGATGAGTTGATTGGTGCTCTTGATGGTGAAGGTATGGGATTTGGAGAAGCTTTTAAGAAAGGGTTTGGCATAACATGGGCTGAGTTTGGTACAGAGAGAATGGGGGAACTAATACCAGGAATGGGTAGATGGATTAGAAAGGACCTGATGAAAAATCCAGATTGGATGAAGAGATTACTTGTAGGAAGATATCTAGCTAAAAAAGGTTGGACAAAATCAGAGGCACTAAATCATTTTAGAAAAAGCAAAATGGGTTGGCACGGGTTTGGAGGTGAGATGTTTGAAGAAATAATAAATCAACCACTTTCTAATCTTATAATGGGTAAAGATTGGAATGAAGGTATGGACAATAATTTCTATACAGAATTAGGTCAATCTATAGGGATAACCCAATTGGTATTCGGCGGTGTCAGTTTAGCGGCTATGAACAGAAATGGCCCTACAGTGATGATGATAAACGGTGAAAGATATGAGACTGTTGATGAATTTATGGCAGCATTTAATAAGTTGAAAGTAACTGGTGCTTTTATTGATGCTAATAAAGAAGTTAATATTAGAATAGATAATGATTTTGTGCTTGCAGATAGAATTCAAAAAATATTAGAGTTACCAGAAAATCAAGAAAAACAAAACAACCTTGAGACAAATGAAGAGAATTTAAGAGATAAAATACAAGCTAATGAAGTAGAAATAGTTGCAGCTACAACTCCAGATGAACAAGTTAAACTTGACGAAATAGAAGAGAAGTTAGATGTTACAAATAACAAAAGAGATGCTATAACAAAAGATGCTCAGTTAAATGGGAATGAGGCTGCTAGGAGTGCTGCGTTAGCACAAATTGAACAAGAGGTAAATAGTCTCGAACATGAGAAGCAAGCTATAATAAGCGGAATCACAAACAGGGTAGAATCTAGAAAATTTGCAGAAGAATATATTAAAACAAAAGAGGGTGTTAAAAAGTTAATAAAAGAAGCTGATGCCGATGTAAATATTATAGAGGGTGAAACTGCTGCTGAAGCTGCTGAGCAAGTATATGTTAATGTTGAAGAACAAATTTTTGATGCGGAAAAAAAATTAGAAGAGGAAGGTACAAAGCAAAGAGCTAATTATGACGCTGCTTATGATGCTGCTATTAAAGAAGGTAAAACTGAACAGGAGGCTGAAGAAGCTGGTGCCGCTGCTTATGATGTGAATATGGTTGACGACATGTGGAGTAACATACAGGATTTAAAAGAAAGCCAACTAAACATAATGGAGGACATGGTTAATTCTCATGGCGCAATAAGTCCAGATGGAAAAACTATTATAATAAATAAAGAGTTTTCTCTTAGCACTAAAGGCGGTAATATAAATGTTGAAGCTCACGAGTTTTTACACTTTGCATTAAGAGCTACATTAAATAATAACCCGCAAACGTCATTAGCATTAGGTAACGCTTTAAAAGCGTACTTAATGGAAATTAATCCGTCTTTAGTTAGAGACGCGTCTTTTAGAAAAAGAATACAAGCTTATCAAAATGGTACTGTTACGGGTGAAATTGTTGCAGCTGAAGAAGTATTAACTATATTTTCAGATGCACTAGCTAATAAGCACATAGAATTTAATGAAGGTGTTTTTGACAAAATAGGTAATCTTATTAAAAGAGTTTTAAGAGGCGTAGGTATACGAGCTGATTTTGAAAGTGGTAGAGATGTATTTGATTTTGTCAGAGAATATAATAAAACAATTAAAGGCGCTCCAGTTAGTGAAAGAATGAAAAGAATCATAAAAGGTGGTGCTACAGTTGGAGGACAATTAAAAGCTGATGTTGCTGGTTATGGTAAATTAATGGATAAGATAAAAAAAGGAGGATATAAATTTTCTAAATCAGAATCACCTATATTAGAGGCACAAGCAAATGAAGATGGTAAAAAAGTTAATCGTATTTATAAAAACAGAAAAGGAAATTCTAATTGGAAATTTGATATAGCCAATGTTTATGAAGGCATGTTAGCTAAGTATCTAAAAAGAATAGAAAACAAAGGCGCTTCGCTAGGTCGTAATTCACAAGAGAGACAAGAAAATATAGATGATTTTATTTCTAATGCTAAGTATGGCAGTCATGGAATTGTTGATTTGATAGATACTTTTAATTCTAAAGAAATGGTTGACGTTAAAGATCCTGCGACTGGTAAAATGGTACAGGAACCAAACACTATGTCTAGGTGGTTGAATGGTACGTTTCCACAACGTATGAGTGAATTTACTGAAAATACAACCATTGATTTTGAAGGATGGAAAGTTAGTGAAGAAGACGCGGGCGAAATAGTTAGCACAGAAGTAGGCGCGGATGTAGCTGTTGATATAAAAGCAAAAGTAAAAGCTGAAAAAGAAAAACCTAACTTTAGAAAATCTATTGTTTTTGAAGGGAAGACTGGTATTGACAATAATTTAATTGAAAAGGTTTTCAATAGTGTAGTAAAAGCATTTGGAACAAAACTACCTTCAGTTACAACAGCAGAATTTAGAATTGCTCTTGAAAAAGCTTTTGCTACGGAATTAAAAACACCTATAGCTAATGCTATGGGTACCAGAGGTGTTTATGATCAATTTTTAATAGATAATGTAGGTAACTTTAAGTTCTTACCTATAAACACTCTAGTAAGTATAGAGAGATTGGTAAAGGATGTAAATAATAAAATATTTGCGAGGTTTATCAAAAGATTAACTACACAAGAAGAAGTTAGAGAAGCTGTTAATGCAGGTTTGCTTGTAGTAAAAACCGAAGAACAAGGTCCTGCTTTATATGAAAGATTAAATCCTACAGAAGAACAAATTTTAGCTTTTTATAGGGGTAAAAATATGAAAGAAGTTCTAGGTTATAAAGTAGCAGCATCAACTCTTGGAACTAGAAAAGATAGGTTAGCAGAAGAGTTTGGAATTGAACTAGCTTCTGATGCTACAATAGAGGTACTTGAGACTAACAAGGATGTAGCTGAAAAAATTGAAATGCTTTATAATGATAGAATAGAAAATTATGCTATAGAAGTTAGTAAAAGAATAAATAGAAGTTCTGGTTATAAATTTTCTGCTAAAGCAGCCCGTAAATTAAATGAAGCTAATTTATCCCCAGCTGATTATGCTATCCTACTTGCGGATGATGTCAATGAATTACAAAATGAATATCCTGAATTGTATCTTGTTTTAGAAGAAGAATATGAAAAAGAAAATAAGCCTCCAGATGATTTTGTAGATGAAGGATATATAGTTCAAACAAAAAATCTAATTCCAGAATTATCTCCATTTTTAAATAAGAAAGTAGATTCTGAAAATACTTATGGTGGTTACCAAACTAAATTCAAAGTTAAAGGTGAAAAAAGATATGCCTATGATACAAAAGGTTTAGGAGAGCATTTCAAACATTACACGATACCAATATTAGACTTTATTCCACAATCCATAGGTGTAAGAGAGTTTGAAATGGTAGAAGCAAAAAAAGGTAATTACAAAATTCTAACACATAGTATATTTAAAGGTGATAGTAATAGAGGTAACGCAGGGCACAACCTACAGACTATAAAACAAAGACGCGGTAAGTTTGAAAGAAAGCTAACTAATATGGGTAGTAAAACAACTGAGCGGGCTGCAGAGGCTTGGGCTGCATTTGAAGAGGTGGCACATCACTTAGAGTTAGCAAATTCAACTTTTACTGGGCCAAATAGTTTACTTAGAAAAATTAAAGAAATACAAGCTGAAAATTGGCCAGCTAAAAAGAAAGTTAAAGAAGCTCAGAAAATTTTTGGTAAGAAAGCAATTGACGCTGCTCAAAAATTATTTATAGCTTACAATATAAGTGTTGAAGATTGGGTTAACGAACAAGTTACGAAGAAGAAGAATCCAATGACTAGAGAAAAAGCGATGGAATACGTTATACGTGATAAGCAAAAGAACACAAATGCTGTTAAAGGCGAAAGAGCCTTTGCTGCTTTCACATCTATTTATTTTACAGATGGAGTCCAAGAAGTAGAACATTATAAAGGAGAACATGTATTAGATATGGCCACTGTTTCTGCAGAAACAACAAACAGTATATATAGAGGGACGTTTGATATAGACGCTATGAGTATATTAAATGGTTTTGAGCAATCATACGTGCCTTCGAGGTTTGCTGATGAGATGGACAAATTAGGTGGTAAAAACAGTCCTTTAAGAAATAGAAGATTCTTACTTAATCCTGAAATTGGTAAAAATGTATATGATTTAGCTACTGGAAAATCAATGTACGAGTTGGAGTTTAATAAGTATGTCTCGGAACAAACTCAATTTTTAGTTGAAGCTCATACAAATAGTAAAAATACCTCTGGATTTGTTAATGCTTATAGAAATTCTCTTCCAATAAAACCAGATAAAGGTATTAGTATATGGGATTTTGATGATACACTGGCAAAAACAAAATCTGGAGTACGATATACATTGCCAAATATTAGTGGTAAACCTCAGCCGGGTAGAAAAGTTATATTCTTAGCTGGTAGCGCAGGAAGTGGTAAGTCAAATGTAGTAAAACAGTTAGACTTGAGGAACCAAGGTTTTAAAATAATCAACTCTGATATATCCTTAGAGTGGTTAAAAAAGAATCATGGTTTACCAGCTGATATGAGCGATTTCACTTCAGAGCAATTAAGTCAACTTGGTAAACTACAATACGAATCCAGACAGATAGCTTTACGTAAGAAAACGAAGTTCCAAGGCAAAGGTGATGGCATCGTTGTAGATGGCACTGGTGCTTCATTAAACGTAATGAAACGACAGGTTCAAGAATTTAAAGACAAAGGCTATGATGTACAAATGGTCTTTGTTGAGACATCGTTGGAGACTGCGTTAGAGAGAAACCGAGCTAGAAAAGAGAGAAAACTTAGTGATAAAATAGTAACTAAAAATTATGAGGAAGTACAGAATAATAAAACAGCGTTTCAGGAATTATTTAATAATAACTTTGCAGAAGTTAAGACAGATAATCTTAAAATAAACGATCCAATGCCGTCTATTTTAATTAACAAAGTGGATGCATTTACAAAAGGATATATTAAAGGTAGATTAAATGCTGGGGAATATGCAGACAAAGGAGCAGGTTTAGCAGCACAAGGAGCTAAGTTTGATTTTGTAGAATTTGATATCATTGTTCAAGGTGAAAAAGGACCGTTATTTGGCAAAGCAATTGCTAGAGCTAAGAAGTTTGGTACTAAAGATCAATTTATATTAACAGCTAGACCAATCGCTTCAGCACCGCATATTAAACAGTTCTTAGATTCTCAAGGTTTAAATATACCTATGGAAAATATTGCAACTTTAGAAAACAGTACCTCAGAGGCTAAAGCGTTATGGGTTGCGGAAAAGATTGGGGAAGGTTATAACAATATTTACTTTGCAGATGATGCTTTACAAAACGTTCTGGCTGTTCAAAACATGGTTGATCAGTTTGATGTTAAGTCTGACGTACAACAAGCAAGATATAAGTTTAGTAAAGATATGAACGCTGACTTTAATGAAATATTAGAGCAAACCAAAGGCATACCAATGGAAAAGAGATTTTCAGAAGCCAAAGCTAAACAACGTGGTAAGAAGATAAGTAATTGGCAACTTTGGATACCGCCATCTGCAGATGATATGGCTGGATTACTAATGATGTTCCAGGGCAAGGGTAAACAGGGTATGGAACACGCTAAATGGTTTAAAAGAGCTTTACTAGATCCTTTTGCTAGAGGTTATAGAGATTTAAATAATGAAAGAGAGAGAGTTGCTAGAGAATACAAAACTTTAGTAAAAAAATTCCCTAAGGTTAAGAAGAAATTAACTAAAGAGATGCCTGATGGCGATTTTAATTACGGAGATGCAATAAGAGTTTATTTGTGGGTTAAATCAGGGTTTGAAGTACCTGGATTATCTAAAACAGATAAGAACAATATGGTGAAATTAGTTTCTAATAATATAGAGCTAACAACATTTGCAGATGCTTTAGGATTTATATCTAAGGGGTATACGGAACCAGGAGAATTTTGGATGCAACAAAATATTGTTTCAGATCTTGAAGCTGATGGTTCTCTTGGCGAGGGAAGAAAGGTACATCTTGCAGAATGGATACAAAATAAAAATATTATATTTTCAAAAGAAAATTTAGCAAAAATAGAAGCTGTATATGGTTCTAATTTTAGAGAGGCATTAGAAGATATTTTATACCGCATGGAGCGTGGTACTAATAGAACTGTTGGAGATAATAGGATTGTAAATGATTTTCTTAATTGGATGAATGGTGGTATCAGTGTTGTTATGAATTGGAATACTAGATCAGCGGTACTACAAACACTATCCACTGTTAACTTTATAAATTGGGGAGATAACAACATAGCTAAAGCTGCGATTGCATTTGCTAACGTTCCACAATTCGCTAAAGATTTCGCCTTCATTTTCAATTCAGATATGTTAAGACAAAGACGTACCGGATTAAAAACTACAATAGAGTCTTCTGAAATTGCAGCCGCGATGCAAGGTTCTCAAAATAAAGTTAGATCTCTTATAAGATACTTATTACAAATAGGTTTTATCCCGACAAAAATTGCGGATAGTTTTGCTATTGCTATGGGAGGCGCAACGTTTTATAGAAATAGAATAAAAACTTATTTAAAACAAGGAAAGACTCAGGAAGAAGCTGAGTCACAAGCTTGGTTAGATTTTCAAGAGATCGCAGAGGAAACGCAACAATCATCAAGGCCAGATAGAATATCACAGCAACAAGCGTCTGTGTTAGGTAGACTAATACTAGCTTTCCAAAACACACCTATGCAATATATGCGGTTGACGAAGAAAGAGGTGTTAGACTTAGTTAATGGTAGATTTGAGGGCGTTACAGGTTCAAATTCTTTTGCTTCAAAGACTGGTAAAATTGTATATTATGCTGCTATACAAAATTTAATATTTTATAGTATGCAAACAGCTTTATTTGCTATGTTATTTAGTGATGACGATGATGATGAAGAGTTCTTTAAAACGAAGAAAGATAGAGTTGCAAACAACATGGTTGACGGTGTATTAAGGGGTCTAGGTATTGGCGGTGCAGTAGTATCAACTATTAAAAATGTAATGATGAAACATTTAGCTAATAAAGAAAAAGGTTATAGAGCAGACGAAAGTTCCGTTTTAATGGAGGCATTAAAATTATCTCCTCCACTTAGTATTAAAGCTAGACAAATACTTAGTTTTGATAAAACAATGAGGTATAATAAGGATGTCATAAAAGAAATGGAAACGTTTGACATCGATAACCCTATGTGGAGCGCGTCATTTAATGCTGTTGAAGCGATTACAAATATTCCAGCAGCTAGAATGTACAATAAGTTTTTGAACGTTAGAGAATCATTGAACCAACAACACGAAGCTTGGCAAAGAATATCTATGTTCTTTGGTTGGAGCCGTTGGGATGTTGGTGTTGAAGGCAGGGAAATTACAGAAGTTAAAGCAAGAATCAAAATTAAAAAAGCTAAACTCAAATTACAAGAAAAATATCCAGGTAAATCAGATGTCGAAATTAAGTTAATACAGAAAGGGGAAAGTATTTATAAATTAAAGAAGCGTGAACAGATAAGAATACTAAAACAATTAGGTTTAAAAGATAAAGATATTAGTAAGCTTAGGCTTGAGAAAAATAGGGTAGACAAGATAATGGAGATATATAAGGAAGATATCAACAAAGTTGAATCAGCATTAGAGTACAATAAAAATTATAAACCTACGAAGCAAGAGCAAAGATCTGAAGATTTATTTAAGATGAGAAAGGAAGACCAGATAAATATACTAATGAAGCATGGTTTGTCATCTAAAAAAATAAAAGCTCTTAAATACGAAAAAGATAGGGTAAATAAAATAATAAGACTAGAAAAAAATAAAAAATGACAATAGCAACGTACCCAGAGTGTAAGCTCTGTAATCAAGAAGTAGCGCTAATGAAAAAAGATATAGAAATGCTAAGAGGAGATATTAAAGAGCTAAACAAAAAGATTGATAAGTTAATGATTAAACTACTTGATCCAGATTCTGGTCTAGTGGTTAGAGTTAACAAAAACACAGAAAGATTAGATAAACAAGATAAAGCTTTACCTGGTTGGATGGAAGATCTACAGGCGTTTCGCCAAATGAAAAGTTGGAAAAATAATGTTACGAAAGCATTGTGGGTTTTATATGCGGCTGTAATTGGATGGATAGTTAAAAATTTATTTTGGTAAGATGGAAGAAGTACTGCAACTTATAGAAGGTTATGGATTACCATTAATATTATTACTAGGAGCTTTATATGCACTATATAGGTTTTTAGTGTTTAGCTTATATGAAGT
>Ga0098061_1000464_pt1 | contig 19466 bp, 19 predicted proteins | sample 22_taG_FD_92579 | JGI IMG/M metagenome (GOLD analysis project Ga0098061, IMG submission 92579) | Marine viral communities from the Subarctic Pacific Ocean - 22_ETSP_OMZ_AT15343 metaG | ecosystem: Environmental > Aquatic > Marine > Oceanic | place: Subarctic Pacific Ocean | collected 2015-01-20
CGTTCAGTCCGTGAGGAGATTGTTGATGGCAAGCCCCGCAAGGTGGTGGAGTTTGGCGAACCCCTCTTGGTACGCAAGTTACGCAACCCTGACACCGGACGCATCGTGGGTGAAACTGCCGTATCCTCCAAGGTCATCCGCTACTCGGACTCTGAGACAGGACATGACTTGGCGTTACTACAGGTACTGGCGAAGAACTTCAAGGCACCCCAGTCCGTCCGGTTCTATGACGCCAACGCCACCCTAGTCCCCTTGGGCACCCATCTCTGGGGTTGCTCCAGTCTCTTGGGCACTGATGGAGCCAACAGTTTAACCGATGGAATCCTGAGTCAACACGGACGGGTGCTGTTTCGTGCCACGGACTTTACCCAAGTGACAACGGTAGCCTTCCCCGGTTCCAGCGGTTCGGGCAACTTCAATGACAAGGGGGAATATGTGGGTATGCTGGTGAGAGGCACTCAGACCCAAGGCTTTAACTTCCTTGTACCCATCAAGCGCATGGCAGCTTACTACCGTAAATCAGGCATGACATGGTGTCTGGATGCCAACCTCCCGTTAACACAGGAAGCCATCGACAAGCTCCCGATAGAGGACACTGTTGGTGTGAAGGGCATAGGCAAGCCTGACCCCAAGTTATTCCCGCACCATATCAGGTGGATTACGAATGGAAAATGATTGGGAACCCACGCCTCACCCGCACTGGGTGGCCCCGACCCGTGAGATGGCTAGGAAAGCCATTGAGGAACTGGGCGAGGAACAGGTACGCAAGGACTTGGAGCAAAGGGAGCAATGGATCGCCCTTGCCCATGAGGAACCCTATAGCTGTGGTGTGGGAATGCGCCCGTGCAATGGTTACGGCGACCTCCAAGCGGACTGGCACACGCACCAGCTCAAGCACTGGGGAGTAGCTGATGGTTTACTGGAGAAATACGACAGGCTTTTGGTATCCGGGGGAAACCGTAGCGGAAAGACCATGTTCGCTTCCAAGTACCTCATGCGAACGATGGTGGAAAAGAAGGGAGCAAGGGTAGTGGCGTTCTCCATGACATCCCAATCCAGCATACGCGACCAGCAACCGGCTGTGTACAACATGCTCCCCACGCAATGGCGTAAACCGAGGAAGACCAAGACGACCAACGTAAGTTACACGGTGAAGAATGGTTTCAGTGAGTCAACCTTTGTCCTCCCTAACGGCTCCCAGTGTTGGTTTAATCATTACAGTCAGCAACCGGACATCCTGGAAGGCATGGAAGCTGACCTGATATGGTTTGACGAACTGGTGCCCTTTAGCTGGGTGGAGACAGCAGCCTACCGACTGGTGACACGCCGGGGTAAACTCCTGATAACTGCCACCCCCATTACCGGATGGACAAACACCCTGTCCGCCTTTCAGGGTGGGTGCAAGTTCCTGAGTGGGGTAAAGGCAGATTTACTGGAGGAGAACAAGGTACACGTCCCCGGTGTCCCTGCGGGTTGTATGCCTTATACAGCAGAGTGCATGAGGGAGGATAGTGCAGTCATCTGGTTCCATACAGACTTTAATCCATTCCAACCACTGGACTCGATGGAGAAGGCGTTATCCAGTGAATCCAGTGTCCAGAAGAAGATACGATTTTATGGTTGGTGCGAGAAGACCAGTGGCAACTACTTCCCCAAGTTCAGTAAGGCGCACATAGCATCACCGGAGGACATACCAGAGGAAGGCACCAACTACATGGTGGTGGACTTTGCTACCGGGCGGTCATGGTTCACTCTCTGGCTTCGCGCAGCCCCTGATGGCAGGTTTTATGTTTACCGCGAATCCCCTGCCCTGAAGGAGTATGGTGAATGGGCGTTACCGGGGGACAAACCCGGAGGCACCAAGGGGCCAGCAGCAGACTCGCAGGGCATGGGTGCAGGGAGTTACGTCAAGGAATACCTGAGACAAGAGGGTGACGAGAAAATCTTCATGCGCCTGATAGACTCCCGTGCAGCCGCTTCATCACCGGGAGTGGATGACGAAGCCACCCTGATAGACTACTGCAACAAAGCCCTTGGTGATCGTGAGGAGGAATTTGTTCCAGCATCAGGCAAGCACATTGACGAGGGCATAGAGATCATCAATGAGGCACTGGACTACGATACGGAGGAACCCATCACAACCGCCAACGAACCCCGCCTGTATATTTCCAGTGACTGCGGCAACCTGATAGATTGTATGAAGGAAATCACTCCGGCAGGAGGAGGCAAGAACGCATGGAAAGACCCAATCGACTGCCTACGCTACGTCATGCAGGCGGCACCCATGTACCATGCCGACGAGACATTCGCAGCAGTTGGTGGAGGGAGTTATTAATTTATGGACATAAATGAAATAGACTGGATGGAAGTAGCCGTAAAGGCCAATCAGGAAAAGAAGAAAACTGACGCCCACCTGGCCGAGTGCATTGTTGTGTGGGACAAATTTCGTAAAACATTTGAAAAGGACTTTGAAAAATTAAAGCGTGAACTAAAGAAGGAGAAAGCCGCGAGAAATCAGGATCAGCACAAATGGAAACTGGCGCACCAAAGTGCCCACGCTGATGAACTGGCTGCCCTCCAACGCAAGCTGGATAAAAAAGAGGAGAACGCCAATCTTCCCATGCCCACCCCGCAATGGGAGAAACTGGTGACACTGGGGGAACAGGACAAGGTAATCCTGAAGTTCCTACAGAAATACAAGTTATGCCCGGACATAGACCGTATTTCCAACCGGACAGGGATAGACATTTACAAATTAAATGAATCCCTATGCGGATTGCTCCATAACAACCTCATTGCCACACAAGCCCTCAACGGCGGCACATGGTATCAGATCACCCCTGCGGGAGTCTACTGCCTGACCCGCTGGAGCAAGATGGTGAAACCCAAGAACGGCAAGCTGAAACTTGCGATACAGGAGGTCTGCAAGGAGCGTCCGCATCGGCATGTGGAGAACTGGGTATCCATCGAGGACATCTGCAAGGCAGTAAACACTGATGGACTGGATGGAATTATGAAATACCGTGGGGTAGGCAAGGTGTTCAGGAGAAAGCTGGAGGATTCAATAGCCAAGAGAGGCATAGATTTAAGCAACGGCCAATGCTAACCCAAGGCTACCCACCATTACTGACAGTCTCACAGGCATCTGACCTGACGGGGATGAGTAAGAAGTATTTACAAAAGTTACGAAAGAACGGTGCTGTGCGCGTCTATACTTTGCTGGGAGGCACGACGCACCGCTTTTATCGTGATGATTTAGTGGAACATTTAGGATTAAAGGAGGACAACAATGGAAGATGCACTAGCTAAACACACGACCACACCGGACATACCAGAACTCATATCAGAGTTCCGGCGAAGCATGAACGACGGCTTCACCATCGAGCGCACCAGTGACGCGGACAACACCCGCTACATGCGCTGGAGTGGGCAGTCTGATGATGGCAAGAAACATGACGAGTACATGGCTGAAGGCTCCCAAGCCTTCCCGTGGGATGGTGCATCTGACACGCGCATCCCCTTGGCTGACTCGATCATCAACGACTGCGTGGACATGCTGAGTATCGCGCAGCAACGCGCATCCCTCTCGGTATCAGGCGTGGAGCTTAACGACACTGAACCCGCAGCCGCAGCCACGACACTGGTGAACTGGGTGAAGAACAAGCTGCACAACGCCTTAACTGCCGAGTCAGAGATGCTCGCGCAATACATGGTGGGCTACGGCTGGTCAGCAGCCTTTGTCGGTTGGGATCAGCAGAGTGCCCTGAAGACACAGGAGTTCACGATGGAAGACGTGGTTGCCATGTCCCAGCAGGCTGGCCCGGAGACATTACTGGCGTCATTACCCGGAATGATTAATGAACCTGCCCGTGAAAGTGACGTAGCGGACATCCTGATAGACAATGTGCCGGGGTTAAAGAAACGTCCCGCCCGTAAACTGGTGAAGGAACTGCGTGAGACAGGGCGAACAACCTTCCCTGTCCCCTACCTATGCTCCAACCAGGCATCCATTGTCGCCTTAAAACCTTATGACGACATCCTGTTCCCACCCGAAACAATCGACCTACAGAAAGCACGGGTGATTTACCGTCGCCATTTCCTGACCGAAGTGGAGCTACGGAGCAAGGTGACAGACGAAGGCTGGGACACCAAGTTCGTGGAAGCCGCACTAAAGACCAAGGGTAAATCAATCAGCTACAATGACATCAGCCAAGCCGTCAGCGCACTCTCCAGCAACTCCGTGGAGCGCAGGGATAACCTGGTGGAGATAGTATGGGCATACACACGTCAACTCGACTCCGATGGAGTCCCCGGAATCTGGTACACCATCATGTGCCCCACGTTGTCTGGTGATGACGGGTACGCCAAGCATGAGATGCTGGATTACGCGCACAACCAGTACCCCTTCGTCCTGTTCAAGCGTGAACATGTGGCAAGGCGCATCACTGAGTCGCGTGGTGTATCCGAGATTGCCAAGACATGGCAGCAGGAACTCAAGGCACAACGGGACAGTGTATTTGACTCAACGAGCTTTGAGACACTCCCACCCATACAGGTGAGCAAACGTCTGGGCATGAGTAACAAGATTGGCCCAGCGGTACAGTTGCCCGTGACGAAGCCCGGAGACTACCAGTTCCTGCAACCACCCAGTCGTCCCCCCACGACTGCCTTTGGCCTGATAGAAGCGGTAGGCTTGCAGGCGGACGAATACTTTGGACGCCCCAACAAGGGCATCCCGCCTGCTGTTACCCAGATGAAGCAGCAACGCATGGTGAACCAGTGGTTAAGGGGATGGACAGAGGTGTACCGTCAGGTGTTCCGCTTGTGCATCCAGTACTATTCACTGGACGAACTGGTGCGGGTAACGAGCGCACAAGCGGCACAGGCAATCAGCCATGATGCCCACCAGTTTGACTTCATCCTGAAGTTTAACGTAGCGGAACTGGACAGTGACCTGGTGAAGCAGAAGCTCGACGCTATCGCAACCATCGCTGGAACCCTTGACGCAGCCGGACGGATAGACCGTGTAAAGCTGGTGGACAAGGCGTTACGGGCCGTAGCCCCTGAATCAGCCGATGAACTGCTGGTGGACGAGGCAGCGGCATCGCAGAAGATGTATAACGATGTGAAACGGGACATCGCCCAGATGCTCCTTGGCTTTGAAGCCAGTTACGCAGATGCCAGCAACGATCCAGCGGCAAGCACCAAGCTCAAGATGGCGCAGGAGATAGCCACCAATAACCCCAAGGTAGGTGAAGCCTTGCAGGCAGACGAGATGTTTGGCGAGCTAATGAAACGCTATCAGCAAAATCTTCAAATGGGAATCATGCAACAACAGAACAAGCAGGTGGGACGCATCGGCACCAAGCCAATGTCAATGGGATGAGCGACGAAGTGAACTGGACTGCCTTCCAATGGGAGGGACGCAATGAACTTTGGGATGAAGTGCTAAAGCAACTTGCCTTCATACAGGAGGTGGAGTGCGACACGGCACTGGCGGCTGACCTGACCAATGAACAACGCCAGTATCAGGCAGGCAAAGCTGCATCCCTTGCAGAGTTCAGGAGCCACCTTAATTTCCTGCGAGAACAGGCAATCCTGAACAGGAAATAGAGTCCAAGTAGTCCCAACTGAACCCAACTACGCCCCGCTGGGAAGCGGGGCGTTTTTTTGTGCCCTTCAAATTCATCTAATTATTAACGGCAGCAGTTTCTGCGTAACTCGTTGCCTTGAATGATTAAACGCTGATTAACCGGAGCAACTTGCAGGCTCCCTAAAACCGCATGGCAGACACAAACGAGGGGCAAACGGAAAGCCCTGTAAAAACCGTGGAACCGTTGGAACCAATGGACGAGATAGCCTTGGCTGAATTGCTAAAGGAAAGCCTCGCAGGCGACGACGAGCCGGAACCTCAACCGGAAGAACTAAAGGAGGAGAGTGAATCACCTGATGGCCCCCCGGCGGATGTCGAGGAAAAGGAGGAGGGTGAAGACGTTCTTTCCCAAGAAGAAGAAACGACAGAAGCGGAGGCTGAATCGACTGCTGAGTTAACTCCTGAACAACAGGAAAAGTTTAACAAGCGCATCGGCAAGGAAGTCCGAAAGCGCAAGGAGCAGGAGGAAGCCCACGCTGGGGAAGTCGCTGCGTTAAACGCTGAACTGGAGGAAGCCCGCGCAGGGGCTTTCGCGCCACAGCCCACGGGGTCAAACCCGTTTTCCGGCATTACCACGCTGGAGGAGTTGGCGAAGTTAAAGCGCGGTGCCCTCGATCAACTTGAGTGGACAGAGGATAACCCGATGGGGGGAGTCCTTACCACAAAGGAGGGGGATCAGGAACTGGACGAGGAAGGCTCGCAGAACCTACGCCGCTGGACGAACCGTGCACTCAGGGAGCATATCCCTGCTCAGGTAGAGTTCATCCAGAAACGCGACTCACTGGAACCGGAGGTGCTGGAAGCCTACCCGTGGTGGAAGGATAAAGCATCAAGCGACTACCAGAATGCGAAGTTGGCGATGCGCCAGTTTCCCGGCGTGCAAAACGAGCCTAATTACAAATTGATAATTGGGGACGCAATGGCAGGTCAGGCATTACGCATGAGCAAGGGGAAAAAGCCGGAGCAGAAGAAGGCGGTGCCCAAGGCACCAGACCAACCGACAGCCCCAGCCGCAGCACCTGCGCCGGTAGACCCGACAGCAGCCCGTTCAGCCGCCGCGATGGAGGAGTTTCGTAATTCATCGGGAATAGAAGAATTAACGAAAGTGTTTGCTGCACAAGAAAAGTTATAGCAGCAGAAAGGAGTAGAACAGAATGGCTCAATTATTTGAGATTGATCAAGTCGGTAAGCGAGAAGACCTCGCAGACCTAATAAGCCTAGTAGATGCCCATGATACACCATTGGTATCCACAGCAAAAAAGGGGAGTAAACCGGGTAACACATTGATGAGCTGGGCTGGGGATGCCTACGCGGCAGCCGTCAGTACAGGAACCGTGGATGGCACAGATGTTTCATCCTACGAGAATCCGGGTGTTAACCGTGCGATACTCCAGAACTATGTGCAAATCTTCCGGCGCACCATCCGTGTGTCTCCGTTGGCATTGGAAATTTCCAATGTTGCGGGGCTGAAGGATGAGCTTTCCGCTGGCATCGCCAAGAAATTGGTCGAGCTAAAGCGCGATATGGAACTGACATGCTTGTCAGCCAATGACGCACAGCTTGATGCAGGTAGCTCCACAGCTTACCTGACTAAAGGCTTGGCAACATGGATTAGCACCGCTGGTGGGTCTGTCTTGCAGGTTCCGGCTGCGTTCCGCACGCCAACCGCAAGTATCGAAACCACGGCAACGACTGCCAACATTACGGACACAACTGTCCAGAACGTGCTAAAAAGCATCTGGAGTGAAACAGGTAGCATGAAGAACTTCATGATGCCCTGTGGTTCCACGCTCAAGCGCGGCTTGACGGATCGCCTTACTGGTATCCGCACGGCATCTGAAGGTTCAACAACCTCCACGCCAGCCACGCAAATCCGCACGTTCTCGCCAGCTAAAGGCAAGTCCGTGACGTTCGCCCTCGACCAGTTCGTTGGCGACTTTGGCACCGTTGATCTGGTGGCAAGTAACTACATGCCAGCAGTGACTGACGGTCATGTCCTGGACATGAGCGGCATCGAGCTTCGCTACGGGAAACTACCTGAAGTGAAGGAACTCCCAGACGCAGGTGGTGGCCCAATCCGCATGATTGAGGCTGTGGCGGCATTGATCGTCCACAACCCATTGGCGCACGGCAAGTTCGACTTGGGTAGCTAATATGCTTGAAGAAGCAATCAACTCTTTGCCGGATGGACAACGTCGCAATGTGACAGAAATCCTCCGGCAGAGAGTGTTTGATCAGGTGCAGGACGCGACGGCGCAAGCCAAGCAGATTGCGATAGACAGCAACTCCAAGGAATACCGCTATTGCGAGGGACTTGGTGAACTGAAGATGCGTGTTCCCACGATGTCCAAGGTTTACTGGAGCAACCGTGAGGGGAAGGAATGCTGGAACGACAAGAAGTTCAAGAAGGATTTCCTTCGGGACAACCCGGAATGCCGTGTAAAGACCAGAAGCGGCAAGATCATGGTGGGGTTCACTGGCGACAACGATTTCATCCCAACCAGAACAGGGCGCAAGGTAAAGGTCTATAAATGAGGAAACTTACATTTGCGAGGGTCTTGCAGGGTGTAGCCCAACTCGCAGGACTCGACAGGGATAACCTGTCTACAAGTGAATTTGCCCGGATCAGGGACTTGGCAGACGGACGCCTGGCTTTGGCTTGGGAAACCGGCTACTGGCCGGACACATTGGGGTACGACAAGCGGACGTTCCGTGCCTTATGGGATAGTTCAACAACGTATGCCGCAGGCACGGAGGCTTATTATGTACCGGAGGACAAGTATTACTTCGCCACGGTTGGTTCCAATACCGGGAACCTACCGACAGACAACACCAAGTGGGGGGAGTCTAGTGAGGCTCCAAGTGGAAACGATTGGGTCACTGGCACAGCCTACGTCGCTGGAGATAAGTCTAGATACGATGTCGATGACAAATATTACTGGTGTTATGCTTCTCATACATCAAGCGGTAGCATCACACCGCAATCAAGTTCTTACTGGACGGAACTAGTTCCCTTTGACCGCTACATAGCCTACGCCCAGTCCGGTGAGACAGCCATTGCCGAGGCACTTGGCGTCTTCAAGAAAGACCCGCGCAACCTCACGGCCAACAAGGAGTACAACTATCTCCTCTCCGGCACAGGTGTCCAGGTGCTGGATAACGTGAACAAGGTATGGCTGAAGTTCCGCAAGCGCAGGCCGGAACTTACGGGTGACAACTTCAGTTCCTCAACAGCCTATGCCAGCGGCGACCAGATATATTTCGGCGGACAATTTTATGACGCCAACACCTCTACACTGGCAGGGGAAAGCCCCACAACCACGGCGGCTTCATGGGACATCGTGGATGTTCCCTACATTTTCCAGAACTACCTGATCCGGGGTGCTTACGCCGATTACCTGCGAGCTACAGGCAATAACGAACTGGCAGCACAGGCTGATTCTGATGCCGAGGCAGTCATTGCCATAGAGGCAGACAAACTCCTGCGACAGCAGGGGCAGGTGGAGAGAGTAAACGTATCAACCTATTAAAACTATGAATGTAAACATTAAACAACATGACCTTGGCAACAAGGGAGGCGAGGTAATCTCTGACACCAGCGTAACAACGGGTGACTTTTACATGATTACCAGCACAAGTGACCTCACTGCCTTCACGACATTGACCGGCAACATCACTGGCGCACCTACGCTGCTTAAATCCGGCGAATCAATTTACGGGCAGTTCACCACCATCACGTTAAGTGCCGGGGAAGTTATTGCCTACAACCGATAACAGTTTAGCGAGGGAGGGTGAGTCATGGCTGATACCAAGATTACTGAATTAACGGCTTTAAGCGAGACACCCGCATCGACGGATGTCTTGGCGGTGGTTGACCTGTCGGACACCACTATGGCGTCAAGCGGCACCACCAAGAAAGTCACGGTGGATGATCTTATTTCCGAGGTTGCCGTGGCGGACATGGCAGCGACTGCCGTGGTGCTGGAGGCTGAAGGTATTGGCAGCAACGATAACGACACTAGTTTCCCTACGAGCGCAGCGGTCAAGGATTACGTTGATACACAGTTAACTGCCGAGGACTTGGATGTTACGTCCGACAGCGGCACCATTGCCATTGACCTTGATTCAGAGACACTAACACTCGCTGGCGGAACCGGCATCGACACCTCCGCAACGAGCAACACCGTTACTGCCGCCATTGATTCAACCGTGACAACCCTCACGGGCACGCAAGTTCTAACCAACAAGACCTTAACTAGCCCCGTAATTAACACAGGCGTCAGCGGGTCAGCGGTACTGGATAGCGATACCATGAGTGGTGCCAGTGCCACCACGCTAGCGACCTCCGAGTCCATCAAGGCTTATGTCGATGCCGTGGGTGATACCGACACGACTTACACGGCTGGAACCAACCTGACTCTTGCTGGCACGGAGTTCAGTGTTGATGATGTATTTGCTGGTAAGGGAGCCAACTCCGACATCACAAGTCTCTCGGGGTTAACTACCGACCTTTCAGTCGCCCAAGGCGGCACAGGACAAAGCACAGTCCAAGCAGCCATTGATGCCCTGACCCAAAGCAGTGGCGCGACAACCAATTACGTCCTTACCCGCGACGGAAGCGGCAACGCAGTCTGGGCAGAAGCTCCGGGGTCATCGGGAGGCGAGGCAAACACAGGCAGCAATGTTGGCAGTGACGCCGGGACTGAGTATGGCTTTTTCAAGCAGAAGACCGGAGTTGACCTTGAGTTCAAGAAGTTGAAGCAGGGCGACAACACCACGCCCACCGAGAATGCAAGCGACATCACCATTGAAGCGGCTGGCGGCGAAGCCAACCAGAACGCATGGTCAACCATTACTGTTCCTACGGGCACAACCAGCCAAGGGGCGGACACAACAACAGACACCATCGCCTTTACTGCCGCTGGCGGCATGACCATTACGGGTGGGGCAGATGACACGATTGAATTTAGTTCAGCGGACACCAACACCAATCAGCTTACGACTTTTACGCTAAACGGAACCACGGACACTGTACCGACAACAGTAAATCACGGGGATACAATTACCATTGCTGCCGGTACAGGGATTACCACTACATCAACGTCGGATGGGGTAGTAACGGTTGCTGCTGACAACAACGGCACAGTCACCGGAACAGGCACAGACAATCAGGTCGCACTCTGGAACGGCACATCGGCTCTTGACGGTGACGCAGAGTTAACCTACTCCGATGGTTACGTCGGCATAGGTGCCGATCCCATTTCTGGACGCAGATTATATGCCGAGAATACGGCTGCCAACGGGGTTGCAATTGATGGGACTATCCCAACCGGCGGTGGCAGCGGAGAAAACTATGCCGTCATTGGCAACTGCCAATCCACCAGCGCAACCACAAACATCGGCGGCTACTTCTCAGCTTCGGGCGGCACAAACAATTATGGCCTCTTGGTTCCGATGGGTGATGTTGGAATTGGAACAAGTGCTCCCGCTGAAAAACTACACGTTTCAGGAGGCGTGGCTAGATTTGATGGTCGCGTCACAGCCACAGCAGCCAGCAACGGCGAGGTCACCGCATTAACTGATGGAGCCACAATCACTCCTGACTTTGATGATGCCGACAACTATTCCGTCACGTTAGCGGGTAATCGTACCCTAGCTAACCCCAGCTCCACTCTTGTTCCCGGTCAAAGCGGGGTAGTCACACTCACTCAGGATGGCACCGGGAGCAGGACACTTGCTTACGGCGATAAGTGGATGTTTGAGGGCGGCACAGCACCCACCCTCTCGACAGCCGCTAGTGCCGTTGACCTTCTCGTTTACTACGTTGAGAGCACGACCCGCATCACTGCCAAGTTAATTCCAGATACCAAGTAATATATCATAATCATGCAATACACATTCACTCGACTAGAGGCTCGCGTTATCCCTGAGGATGGCGACGGGAGAAAAAACGTGGTGACTAGCCTTATCGTTGGCCTTAACGCCAGATCAGAAGATGGCTCAAGTGCCTACCGTGATGCCGAGATACACCTGCCTAGTCCTACCGACGAGGACTGGGTTTCCTTTGAGGACATCGACGAGGAGTGGTGCTTGGCGATAGCTGAGAGGGCGGTGGAGGACAAGAAGTGGAAAGAGAGTATGGATCGGGAAATCGAGGGCAAGAAGTCAGCCCCGGTTCATAAGCTCCTGTCCTTCCAGATAAAGAGAGAGCCATCTGAATAATGAGCATCGGTGCCCCCAATCCGTTATTGATGAGGTCAGCAGACGCTGCTGGGGTTAACTACAGTTGCAGGTTTGACGGCGGCACCCATAACTATATCAATCGCACCTTCGGCACCTCCACCAACGAGAACACTTGGACAGTCAGCCTTTGGACAAAGAGAGCGAAGCTGGGAGCGGAACAAATGCTGTTTCATGTTGGCCCAATCTCTGGCGGCTCTGATGCTAGTCCCCTTTATTTTAGTACGGCTGACCAATTGGCATTCCTCGACAATAATGACATTGCCCCATTTACAACCACACAAGTGTTTAGAGATGTTGGCAGTTGGTATCACATTGTTCTAGCCTTCTCCACGGCTGAATCGGGTACGGATAAAGTTAAGCTCTGGGTTAACGGCTCACAAGTAACGTCCTTCTCAACTGACAACAGAGCCAGCGTTACCACTAGCGGCACAGTCAATACCTCTGATGAGGTACATGAATTTGGAGCGCAGGCGAGTAGTTCGACAGCCAACTACGGTGGCTACCTAGCCGATGTCCACTTCATCGACGGCCAAGCAAAAGCAGCCTCTGACTTTGCCGAGACAGATTCAAACGGCCAATTAGTTCCCAAGGCATACACTGGCAGCTACGGCGACAATGGGTTCCATCTGGATTTCTCCGACAGTGCAGACTTGGGCGCAGACGCAGCGGGTTCCAACGACTTCACGGCAACCAATCTGGGCAGCCACGACCAGATGGCGGATTCGCCCAACAACAATTTCGCCACAATGAATCCTATTGGGGATATAGTGGAAAGCGTTAGCACTACATTCTCCGAGGGGAACCTCACTGTCAGCAGTGGTTATCGAGATAACAAAATCCCAAGTACCATCGGGGTTTCTTCAGGGAAGTGGTATGCAGAAGTGAGGTTTGATGAAACCGGAGATCAGTTTGCAGGAATTGGGCGCGAGGATTCATTTGTTATTAACGGAACTTATCTGGGAGGCTCAGATGGCGGCATTAGCCATGCGGTTTATATAACTGACGGGTATGTTTACACTGATTACAGCGGTGTGGACCATTCATTCGGTGCGTTCTCGGCTGGCGATGTGATGAACATTGCTTTGGATTTGGACTCGGGAACCAAGAAGGTTTGGTTTGGTAAGAATGGAACTTGGAGCGGAACTCCCGGTAGCTCTGGCGGCACCACTGTTGTTAGCGGCACTTGGTTCTTCGGGCAAAGTTACCGTGATGCCTGTACTTGGAACTTCGGTCAGGACTCGACATTTAATAATACCGAGACTGTAGCCACCAATGCAGACGATAATAGTATTGGACAATTCCACAGCGACGTTCCAGCAGGCTTCCTAGCCCTCTGCACCGCCAACCTACCCGCCCCCGGCGTGAACAATGCAATCAGCAGTGAGAAGTCCTTTGCCGTAGCAACATGGGACGGAACCTATGACTTTGATAATTCCGCAGGAACAGAGGAGCAGAACATAGACATTGGCTTCAACCCCGGCATTGTCTGGGTAAAGGACAGGGAGAATTGGGCGGGATATTCAAGTACCTACTACGACAGCTACGGCCACTGGTTGTTTGATATAATTCAGGGGCCGGGATACGCACTCGATCCTTCATCCGATGCAGATGAGAGCGCGTCTCGTTCAAGCAACGCCCTCATTAGCCCAAAAGACGGCATTAGCAGCTTTGCATACACCAGTGGTGCGGCTAAAGGCTTCACCGTAGACGCCCCCGAAACCAATTTCAATGTCGATACCGACTTCAGTGGTTCTGCTGATACTGCTGCATCATACGTTGGCTGGGCGTGGAAGCTGGGAAGCACTGGCGGCACTGGCACAGAAGAGTACAACGCTGCTGCTGGAGTCTCGGTTGTTAAATGGAGCGGAGATGGCGATGGAGATGATGATGTATCAATACCGCACTCATTAGGGGTGGCACCTGAGATGATATGGGCAAGTGATTTGTCTGGGTATGATATGAATGCGGCCACGCTTGTTTGGCATAAAGATTTGGAGGCGGGCAATTACCTATTAATGAGTGAAAATTACGCTCAAGACACAGACGATGGGTATTATTTCCAGAACCCACCCAATGGAGCTACCACTCTTGATGTGAGCGGATACCTCAACTACGACACATATGATTACCAAGCGTATTTATTCCGTAGCGTCGAGGGCTACTCGAAAGTAGGGAGCTACACAGCTAACGACTTAGATAATGGCCCGTTTATCTACTGCGGGTTTCGCCCAGCTTTTATCATCTGCAAACGGTATGATGGCGGTGACCAGAACTGGATTATGTTCGATACAGCCCGTGGAACTTATAACATAGATAGTCCGCTTCTGTATCCCAATCTCAGCAACGCCGAAGACTCCAACGAGACTATAGATATATTATCGAACGGCTTTAAGTACCGTGAGGATGAGGACGGAGGAAATGATACAGATGGGGATAAATTCATCTTCTATGCCGTAGCCGAGAACCCATTTAAATACGCAAACGCGAGGTAACAATTATGCCATACATCTGGAAAGACACCGACACCGAGCAACCACTCAACCGAGCCTTCAAGAAGGACGGGCTACAATATCCCCGTAATTGGATCATTCACGCCAGCGAGGATGACCGCAAGACCATCGGGCTGGAGTGGGTCAACGACGATTACCCAAAGGTTAACGAGCGGTACCACCGTATCACGGGACGACGCGGTGACTGGACGGTAAAGCCGATGGACTTGGATAAGGTGAAGGCGAGAGACATTGCCGGGGTCAAGAAGACTGCCGCAGGTCGTCTGGCTCCCACGGATTGGCTGGTGATACGCAAGGCGGACTCAGGGGCGGTGATCCCCGAGGACATCTCGGAATTTCGAGCAGCTACCCGTGCCTATTCCAACGAATTGGAGACTGCCATCAATGCTGTTGCTGATGTTGATGCGCTTATTGCGGTGAAGCAGGAATGGCCGAAGACAAAGGAGGAGGAGGAGAATGATCAACCTCGATGATCTTAAAACAGGGATTGTCGCCGCTGCTGGCATTGGCAATCACCTAATGACGATTGATGTTGTCGTAAAGGTTTTAATCTCCTTGGCGAGTTTGTGCTATGTGATATTAAAGATAATAAGATTAAAAAATGAAAAAGACTGAGACAGTAAAACCCGGATGGAAAACAAGTGAGCTATGGCTTTCGGTAGCCGCAATGGTAATTGGTGCGGTAGTAGCCAGCGATGTGTTTTCCGAGGGAAGCACAGGCATGAAAATAACGGCACTCATTTCCAGCGCACTAGTTGCTATGGGATACACGGGTGCCCGAATGAACATTAAAAAGGACGGTTGATGTGGGCAATCATTATCAAGGTACTTTATGAAATCATTGCCCAAGTTGTTAAGCAAACCAGCGGCCCGATTACCGCAACAGTGGCTCCGGCTGTGCCTGCTACTGTTCGTGATCGCTGGAATAAGCGGGTGCGTGACTGGCAGAAAGCTAGTGTTCGTGCCGGAAAGTGATGGGCTTGTGAAATTAGGAGAAGACGTAAAAGGTCATGTGTTCTACTGGAACGGTTCCTCATGGGAACGCAGCAAGAACGTGGTTAAGCTCCCTGCCGGATGGTTGGCAGGCAGTCTGCCTGACCCTGAAGAATAATTATGCCAAGGAGCCAAGGGATCATAGCTGACGGGGATATGGGGTGGTCTGGAGTAAACACCAGACTCGACCCCGCCAGCTTACCGCAGGGCGTTGCTGCTTCTGCGCGGAACATACGGTTCCGTAATGGCGTGGCTGAAACCCGCAAGGGCGTTGCCAAACTTGGTTGGCTAAACAACGTCAAGCCAGCCGAGGCACAGCATGAGATCAACCCGTGGGGTGAGGTTCATGGCATTGGAGTTTTTCGTGACCCCAACTCATTGGAGTACGTCATCATTGCCGCTGATAACAAGGTCTACTACGCAAAGGAGGGAAACACCCCCGTTGAGTTAACCCTGCAAGACGGCTGCACCATCACGGGGCAGGTCAATTTTGTGCAGGCATTCAATGCCTTGGTGATGTATCGCGGTAAAAGTTTTAAGCCACTTGAGATGACTGATGTTGACGATGGCTTCGTCGACCAAATCAGTGCATGGGATAGCAGCGCAACTTATGTTGCCGGGGACAAGGTTGCCTATGGGCCATTCAAGACCGTGACGCTTGCACGAAGCGGCACAACTGTCACTGCCGCCCTCTCCAGCCACGGCTACGTCACGGGACAGGACATCACTATCTCTGGTGCAGTGGAAACGGATTACAATGTCCGCGCAGCGATTACGAAAGTGGACGACGACAACTTCACCTATGAGGTGACTACCACCCCAACCACCCCAGCCACGGGCACCATTAAAGCCACCACGAACTTTGACTACTATCAAGCAGATGACAGCAGTGTTCCTTCCGCCGGGGAAGACCCATTGACCTACTCTGCAAAATGGGCGGCTGTAGGCACCGTGATGCCCAACGCCGAGAGTGGCGTGAGTATTGCCAATCGCATCGCAGTGCCGACCACCTATGACACTACTGCCCGGACGCTTGCCAACAAGAAGGATTATGTGATTGTCTCCGACCTTCTTTCCACGAAGGCAACGTACTTCGATCAAAACCTTCGGATCAACCAAGGCGATTCAGGTGAGTTGGTTGACCTGCTGCCTTTCGACCAAAACAGGCTGATCTGTTTTAAGGATAATGCGGTTTACATGCTCACCGGCTTCATTGTTGACAGCAACACAAACTTCTCTGCGTCAATTTCGCTGGAGAACTTGATTAACGGGTACGGCATGGCTGGCCCAAGAGCCGCCGTGATGGTGGGGGCCGATGTTTACTTTTATTCCAGCAAACGCGGCATTGTCTCGATGAAGCAGACCGAGGAGGGCAAGACTCAATCAGTTGATATTCCCCTCTCTGAGTCAGTGCAGTCCATTATTGATTTGGTTGACCCACGCCATGAGGACAAGGTGCGGCTCGCTTCCTGGGACAATAAGCTGTACGTCGCACTGCCATTGCTCGACCTCACCAGCACAGGCGAATGCAATGCCTTGCTGATTTACGATTTCATTAACGGCCAATGGTCGGGCTATGACGATGGCGAGGCAATCCGCATCAGGGAGTTCTTCACGGCGACAGTTCAGCAGGAGAACCGGCTCTTTTACTGGGGCGGCGACGGCTTCGTTAACCTCATCGAGGAGCACGATCATGGCGACCAAATCCGTGACACTTCCAATGACGACAATCTTGGCCGAGAGGAGATCACCTCCGTCCTGACGACCCGTGGATATGCCCCGCCATCCCTTGACCATAATTGGTTCAACACAGCCCGCGTATCTGTCGCAACATGGTTCCCCAAGTTTACTGCCAAGCTCATCATGGACGGGGCATTGGAGGAGCAGACACTGGTGACTGACCGCACCAAGAGCCGCACTGATTACTACCGTCCTTTTGATGCTGCGCCTTACGACATCGAGAACGTCAATGACGACCATGCCACCCCTTATCGGGAGGACTATTCAGTCGCCTCAATACCGACATCATTTCTGGCATTGGAAGGTGGGGATGCAGTTCTCTTGGAAGACGGGTCGAGCGCAGAGCTGCAGACAGTGCAACCAACGCAAACGGAAACCAATGGAATTGTCCCGCTACGAATGCAGGAATCGCTGGAACCGTTTGCGTTGAATCCAAGGCAGGGGAGATACGGTCAAATAGAGATAAGCAATTCGCAGGGTCGTTTGGCCTTGAAGAAGGTTTCGATGGAAGGAACCGGGAGGGGAGACACTTTAACCATTAAAGCATAAGGAGGAATTATGGCAGTCACCGGAACAGTTACTAGAGGGTTCACATTTTCGGACACCACCCCCATCACGCCCAGCAATCTTAATAGCCTCGGCACGCCAACCGTGGAAATAGCTGGCGCGGTGGGTACGCTTTCACTTGATGACGGTTCAATAACCAATGCCAAGGTTTCCGCCACCGCAGCTATTGACTACTCAAAGTTAGCCGCATTGACAGGCGGTAATCTATTGGTGGGCAACGGCTCCAATGTCGCAACGTCAGTTACCATGTCCGGCGACTGCACGATGGACAATGCTGGCGCAGTTTCGATTGGCGAGGACAAGGTGACATTGGCGATGATCGCCGCCGGGACAGAGGGTGATGTGCTTTACTTCGGAGCTTCCGGTGCGCCAACGCTCTTGGCTAAAGGGGCTGCTGGCGAGGTGCTGAAGATGGACAGCGGAGCGACGGCCCCGGAGTGGGGGGCAGAAACAGCATCAACCTTGGCTTTTGTCTCCGCACAGGGGACGCCGACCAGCACCACGTTGACCACCTCTGATACGGATGTTGGTTCGGTTACTCTGACTTTGCCCAGCGAGAAGACTTGGCAGTGGGTCAAGATTGTCTTCTCAACCCAGATTGCAACAGGGGAGTCAATCGGGACATTCACCCCAAAGATCAGCACAGATTCAATGTCTTGGGTGAACAACGACGGTGATTGGTCTATGCCCGGAAATGATAACGACACTCAAGTGACCTATATTGCTGAAGGCGTCCCGACTTCACACACAACCACTTCAATCACCGTGGACTTATACGCGAGGCGCAGCAGCAGCACGGGTGACACGGTGGCTGACCGTGTTCTCTACGCGGTAGGACAATATGTTTGAAGATGAAGCCGTGGCAGGAAGCGAAGAAATGGCACATGGAGCACGGGGGAGAAATCGCCTTCGAAGAATTGTTGGCGAGATTCTTCGACGACGGCTTTGTCTGGAGTTCCCCGACAGAGTTCGTGCTGGCGAAAGCCTGCCTAGTGGACGACGGATTCCTGTACGACGGGGACGTAAAGGAAAACTGCTACCATGTACACCTCGCGTCAGGCAGGAACCCGATGAAGAGGTTGATGGAATTGGCCCCGAAGAAATTGCCATACGTTTCTTGGCACAGGCGGAAGAGGAAAGATTTACACGTTTATGAATGGGACAAACTTGAACAAAAGGTAAAACATGGGAACAACGATTGAAGCTCCGGCCCCTCGAGATTACGCTTCCGAGACAAAAGCAAATCTCCAAGCACAGATAGACCTCGCACCAGACCTTTACTCGGCAGAATCCAGCGAGGAATACGGCCAGCCAGCTTACACAACGCTTGGCTTGCAGACCCTTCGCCGTGCCCTGTTGGGAGGAGACGGAACAGAGGGACTACTGTCCCTGTACGAAGGCGAAGTTATGCCACGATTGGCTGCTGCGGAGCAGCAGATTTCAAGCACCCAGCGCGGTGCAGACCTTGCTGATGTGGAGGCACTGGGCGGACGCGCCACCGCAGCATTGCTTGGGGCTGACCCACGCAAGAAAGCTATCAGTGATCTGCTGATGCAGCAGGCAGAGGGGGAACTTACGGCAGGGGCAACCCTTGATCCTTCGCTACGCAGGGAAGTCCAGCAGGGCTACCGGCAAGGGGCGACGGCAAGGGGCATGGCGTACAGTCCGTCGAGTGCAGCCGAGGAAGCCTACTTCACTGGCTTACAAGCGGAACAGTTGCGTAGAAACAGGCAACAGTTCGCCATGCAAGCCTTGGGACA
>Ga0098061_1000466_pt1 | contig 19449 bp, 2 predicted proteins | sample 22_taG_FD_92579 | JGI IMG/M metagenome (GOLD analysis project Ga0098061, IMG submission 92579) | Marine viral communities from the Subarctic Pacific Ocean - 22_ETSP_OMZ_AT15343 metaG | ecosystem: Environmental > Aquatic > Marine > Oceanic | place: Subarctic Pacific Ocean | collected 2015-01-20
ATTACCAACAAATGCTAGATACTTTAGGTAATAAGATGTATGAACATGGTCAACTTTCTGAAGAAGAATATAAGTCTTATAAAGAGTTTGAAATGGATCTTTGGGATAATCCAGGATCTCTAGATAGTGGTGATTTTGCGAAGTTTGGTAATATGATTAAATATATGACTGAAGATCGATGGATGCCAGACTTTACTATGCAAAATGGAAAATTAGATGATTGGTGGGATAGAACTAAAACATCTATGAATGTTGCTTTGGGTGTATCAGGGGCGTCCGCATTAGGTACTGGTGCTGGATCTTTTGTTGTCACTCCTATAGCTATGACAGCAGCAGCACTTGGATCAACCGCTGATTTAGCAGTAACTTTAGCTAGTGGATGGGTTGATGGATTTAGTAATGTACGAAGTTCAGGTAGAGCACAATATCAAGATTTAGGAATTGTAGATTCAGAGCTTACTCAGCTAATGCAAAACGTAGAAAATTTAGATAGAGTTAACACGGTATTAGGAACTAAGTTTACTGAAGATGAGCTACCAATGTTAAAAGATGCAGCTACAAAATACTATAATTATAAAATACAACAAGGAGATGCTATACACGAGAAAGTAGATTCATATGATGGTAGTGTATTTGAAGGTGAAGTATGGCAACCTTCTGTAAGTGAGGAAGGATCTAAAGCTGCAGTAGGTATTGATAAAGCGTTTAAAAAATTCAATGCAAGTGATTTTAGATGGGTTGGAGTTCCTGAAGATTCAGCTAAGTTTAAAGAAATAGTAAATGCAAGTAAAAATAGAGGTGCAAATGGAGAGCATTTAGGTTTAGTATTCCAAGGAATTGTAAGCCCTAATCTTAAGCATATGCAACCTACAAGAGTATGTTTTTCTGTAAATGGTAAACCTGTTTTTGCTGAATACAAACCTAGTGCGGATTATGGGATTAGAAAATTATCAGGAGCTATTGCAGATGCAACAGGAAAGCTTAATTTTGCAGTGATGGATGAAGTTATTGGAATGCTTAAAAATGCTGATGATCCTAATGTACCAGATTTAGCAGCTGCTACTTTGCAGTCAGTTAAATTACTTGGAGGTCAAAAAGGATTATCAGAAGCTGAGTCTCATGAGACATTCCAAGAAGTTATGAAACAGTATCTTAATGACATCCCTAAAGTAAGACATCAAATAGAGAGTTATAGACTTGCTTTAGCTCAAGGCACAACTATGGCTCCAGATCAAATAGAAATGGCAGTAAATCAATTTATATTTGAAGGTACCGAGGAAAGTCCCGCATTAATTAAATATGATTATAAACTTAGATAATGGCAGATTCTTTAGACAAGTACCTTATAAATCCATCTGATGTACTAGAGGTAAGTGAGGATAATTTACAAACTGCTGACAATATTGCCGCTGATAAAGCGGCTTTATCGCCAGAACAAAGCACTGCAAACTTTAAAGCAGCCACTGCTTCAGCTTATCATCAATTAGAAAATCCTGGTGAAGAAATTACAGAGCTACCTGAAGGTATGGCAACTGGGTTATACGGTAGAACTCTTCATGATGTAGATTATAATTCGTACGCTAAATATATTGATAAGCCTTTTTCATTTATATCTGATGACGCAGAAGACTTAAGAGCTTATAACCAGGGAACAGGAGAAAAGGCGTTGCATGGTATTACTAAATTTGTAGGTAAAACGGGTACTAATGTTTTAGGATCTACTGTGGGCCTTGTATATGGAGCGGGTGCTTGGGGGTTAAATCTTTTTACAGAAGAAAGCGCTACAAAAGCCTTCTTTGATAATGATTTTCAACGAGGTATAGACGGTATCAATGAATGGATGGATGGAAAGCTTCCAAATTATTACACTAAAGCAGAGCAGGAGAATAATCTTCTTCAATCTATGGGTACTGCAAACTTTTGGTTCAATGATATGACTCAAGGTGCATCCTTTATTGCTGGAGCTGTTATAGCAGAAAGTTTAACAGCAGGTTTAGCTTCTAGTGCCGTAGCTGCAAAAGCAGCTAAAATACTTAAAGGAGCATCCGGAATGAAGGGCGTACAGTATAGTAAAGGGGTTCTTTCAAATAAAGAAAATCTTCTAGCTGCAAGTAAATTCCTTAAATCTAAACAAGCTGCAAATGCATTAACTACGGTTAGACAATTAGGTACCGGAGCAATGTATGAGTCAGGCGTAGAGGCTAGACATCATTACGATGAAACATTTGGACACTTAAAAGGGATGTTTGAAGAAGAGCATGGTAGACCTCCTTCTCCGCAAGAAATAGCAGGTTTAGCAGATATTGCAACTAAAAGTGCTAACTCAGTTTTTGCAGGTAACATGGCGTTAGTTGGGTATGGTAATTATATGATGTTTCCAAAAATCTTTGGTAAAGGTTTAAATTCAACTAAAGGAACTTTAGCTAATACTATAAAAAGAGAAATAAAAGATAAAGCTAGGCATTATAAAGAGATATTTACTGAACTAGGTAAGAAAGAAGCTATAGCAAAAAATGCATGGAAAGTATTTAAGACTCCATTATATGAAGGTGCTATTGAAGAGGGTGGACAAAAGCTTTTAGATTTAGCAGGTCAAGGAGGAGCGTATGATTTTTATTTATCTAAACGAGATCCGGAAGAATTTTCTATTGTAAAAGATTTACTGTTTAGTACAGAAGATGCATTTGGAGAAGCTTACGGATCTAAAGAAGGTCAAAAAGAAATTGGTATAGGATTCTTACTTGCTGCTATGGGGTTACCAGGCTCTTCAAGAGTTAAAGGTAAAGACGGTAAAGTAAAGAAAGAGTTTGAAATGCAAGGCGGTATGTGGGAGTCTTGGAAAGATATAAAGGCTCAAAATAAAGCAATAACTAATCTTAAGAAAAGGTTAGAGACTAGTCCTAATGCAATGAAAGCTTTTGAAAAGAATTTAAATGCTTTAGTTAGGGATAAGAGTATAGAGAACGGTAAAAACTTTGCCGCTATTATAGATAGCCCTTATCTATTTAAAAATGCAGAAGAAGATGCAGTCTTTAATTATATACATTCTAGATTAACAGCAGGGTTCGAGTCGGATCTTGTTGAGGATATGAAACATATTAGAGATATGTCTTTATCTCAATTTAGAAGTAGTTTTTTGTATAATGAAAAGAATGATTTATCTGTCAAAGAGCTAGAAGCTCGTAGAGAAAATATAGCTACCATGTTCGAAGATAGAATTAAAACTATCAAGGAAACAATGAATAACGTTGATAGAACTTTTTTGAATTTTGGAGAAGATCAAAAAATGGCTATCACGCATGCATTAGCTGTTAGCGATAATGCTGATATACGAGAAGATCAAATAATTAGTAAACTCTCAAAATTAGGTTTAAATCCAGATATAGAAGTAGAAGAGGATAAATCTAAAAGAGATGCGCGAGAAGCTAATGAGCGTAAAGGTAGACTTAAAAATTTATGGCAGAGGTTTACAGGTGCTAAGCAAGTTGAAATACTTAAAGAAAATAAGACGGCTGTAGAAAAGGTGAAAAGAAAACTTAATATTAAAGAGTTTTCAGATCCTATGCATATAGAGGAATTACATAGAACTTTAGTAAATGAAACAAAAGAGCTAGATATTCAAATAAAAGAAGTTGAGCAGGATTCAGAGCTTAGTGATAAGCAACGTGATGAGTCTTTAAAGAGATTAGGGAAAGAAAAATTAGAGTTAACAAATAGAATAGAAAAACTTACTGCAGACATAGTAAATGGTTTAGACCCTTATATTAGCAGTAATGAGCAAACTATGCTAGATAACTGGAAGAAGTCAGACCCTTCTGGATATGCTAAAAATTCTGAAGAAGCTGTACAGCTATTAAAAGATGTTAGAAAACTTAGAGCTCGTAGACATAAAGCTATCGGAATGTACAATGAGCTTTTAGAACTTAGAGAGGAAGGTTCTTGGAATCCTAAAGGTTGGTGGAAAGTGTGGGGAATGGAGAAAGGAGAGATTATACCTCAACCTGAACTATTAATGCAAGAGTTTTTAAATACTGAGCATAAAGCTGTTACTGATATTGGGGATAAAGAATTAACTCGATTATACGATACTTATAAAGGTAAAGTTATTGAGTTTAAATATAAATATTCTGATGGAAAAACAGCGTTAAAGAGATATTATGTTACAGAGGGAGCTTTAGAGTCTGCCCAGGATAAACTATTACAACCTATTCCTACCTTTGAAACCTTAAATTTAATTAAGGAGAGAGATGAGTTAGTAGAATTAAAAGAAGATGCATTAAAAGCTTCACAATCTAAAAATGAAGCTGTAGCAAATATAGGGGCCCAAGATCTTATTAGATTTACGTCTGAGTTAGATGCTATAGAAATAGAGTTAAAAGATAAAAAACATACTACATCTACTGAAGGCCAAGAAATAAAAATACTTAAAAACGCAGCTGGAAAGATTTCTACAATTTCTGAAGCTAAAATGGCTACAGAGATATTACAGTATAGTATAAATGAGGTAGATACAGCGTTAAAAGCTGATTTAGCAGAAAAAACAAATAGGCTAGTAAATGAGAAATCTATGCTGGAAACTCTTCAAACCCGTTTATCTGAACTTAGAGATAAGAAGTTAACGATGAGCGAAGAAGAGACTGTAAAAATTGGTAGTGAGTTAATGGAGAAAGAAGAATTAGTTAGAAACCTGCTTCATTCTACAAAAAAAACTCAGGATATGGTAGATGCATTAATGGTTAATGCTAAAGCTTTAAAATCTTTTGCAAAGAAGAATAGTAAAGTTCCTAATATTCAGCAAGCTCAAACTATTATTAAGGATCTCTATGAGAAATCCTTTGCTTCTAAAAACTATTCTAAATATAGTAAAGAACTGTTTGATAGCCCTTTAATACATTTAGTTTCTTCTTTAAATAAAAAAGGACAAACTAAGTTTGAGGCTGACAAACTAAATGAGTTAACAAGTATTGTTGTTCGAGCGGGAGAAGTTTCAGAAGAGATCTTAACTAACTATAAGCCAGAACTTAAAGCTTTATTTAGAAAGTTGAAGTTAGCTCAAACAGCTATGAATAAAATAGCTAAGAAGATTAGACTTAATAAACCAGCTAAAGGGGAGCTCTATGGTAAACCTAGAAAAGGTACTGATCCAGAACTTGCTCGTAAATATAAATTAGCTACAAATAGACTTTTAGGATTTGAAAATGAATTAAAAGATGAGGTAGGTGAATTCCAAAAAGCTCTAGAAGGCATAAATGCTAATGCTGCACAAATTACATCTTTAGCAAATCAGTTGAATGATAATTTAATTTATGCGTTTAATAGTCTACAAAGTTTTATGCGCCCTATAATACAAAAAGATGACATAGATACTGGGTACATTTCTACTAAAGAGGGTGAAATGGATATGGCTTCTATTGAGGGCATATTAACTCCGACTGAAGACCACAGCTCTGCAGTAGGAAGCACCCACTTATTAAAGACTATAGGTAATCACATTGTTGCAGAAAACAAGTATAATGAGATCCATGCTAAGATTTTAAAAGGGGATAAGGTAACACCGGCAGAAATGAATGAGTATAGTGCGATGGAAGATCAAATGAGATTCTTTGCATTTACTTCAGAGATAGATGCTTCTAAAAAGAACCCATACTTATTAATGGCTGTCCATAAGGATTCAATTCCTGTCTCTCAAAAACAAAAAATTGGTCCTGAAGACAATAAAAAAGATGTTACTGTCCCAATTTTAGATGATGTTTGGTTTTATAAAGAAGATAAAGAGGGTAAGAAAACTTGGCATAAAGGTAATACTAAAGGAGGAAAAAATAATACAAAGCTACTTGATGAAAGTAGAGAACAGATTATTTTTATAGTTACAGATAGTAAAGGTCACGCAGTAAGAAGACAAGGAAAACTTATTTATACTTCTATGCCTACATCAAGAGTAACTAATAAAATTACTCTTAAAGGTGGTAGAAAGAAGCAAGAAGTTTATAGATATGGTAAATCGGATATTCAAGGGACTCCAGAAGCGCACATGGATTCTAATGGTAAAACTCATTACACAGCAAAAGGTGGTAAAATCACTTTAAAGCCAAAAGTAAGAGGTATACTTGAATCTCATACAAAAAGAAGAGAAGCTATAATTGGTTCTTCTACTCCTATGTATTTTAAAGTTGCAAACCATGGATCTCCTATGGTTAAAAGACATGATGGCCCAAAGTCTAAGCCAAGTAAATCTATAGGAGGTACACCTAAAATGATGAATTTACAAGTTAATTTAAGTCCAGCCTCGACATCTAAAGTTACAGTTGGAGGTAAACAGTTAACTTTGAACGCAGGTATGGCTTATATTGTTAAAAATGGTAAGCTAGTGCCTGTGCAGCACAATCTTTTACATGCTTCTGCACAAGAAACTATATATCAGCTATTTATAAAATATGCTGAAAATAGGGTTCGTAGAGATAAAGGAGAAATATCTCCTGATGCCGCTGAATTAATAGATCCAGATAATCCAGATAGCGCTAAAATATTCCATATTTTAAAAAGTATGACATTTTTTGGACAGTATACTGAGGACTCTACTGCCCCAACATTTGATATGTTTAATACATCAAATGGATTTAAAGTTAAATTTGGAGATCATCCTGAAATAGAAATGCAGCACCTTTTAAATAAAGAAGGTAATCTTGAGCTACATAAAAGTTTTAAAGACTTTTTAAAGACAATACATTATAATGTAAATAACTTTTTATTAAAGAAAGATCAGCATAAAAGAAATCTTGTTGATGAATTGGAGGTTTGGAATAAGCTAGTAAAAGAGCAAAAAACAGAAATTAAAAAATTAAAAGCATATAAAGATCAAGTAGCTAGAGATAAAAAAGACGGTACATATAATAAAGCTCCTGCTTATCTGGCAAAGAAAATCGATGAGTGGGCTAAAAAGCCTGGTAATGCTAAACCTATCCAAAAAGATATTGTTTTTGATCCGTTCACTGAATATAAGATTAATGATAAAGGAGAAACATCTTCTACAGAGTGGGCTAATTACACAGAATTCTTATTAGGGGATGGTGTTAATGAGAGTAGAAGAGAGAATATGGATCAATACCCGTTATGGACTAATTTAGTAGATATTGTATCGAAGGATGATAAGAATTACCATAGATCTGCGCAGTTTGTTAATACATATCTTACTTTTAAATCAGACCCTGTTACATTAGAAGAGATTAAAAAGAAAGAAAATAAAGAGAAAGAAGATAATAAACCTGACGAAGAAGAGGGAAAAGTAGTTAAAAATAAAGATGCAGTAAAAGCTACTACATTAGTAGCGCCAAATACTCCTGCCCTTGAAGGATTAAAGTTTGTGTTACATGAAAATGCTGAGGGGTCAGTTACTAATATAGAAGTTTTAGAAGAGCCTGCAGATGGATTACCCGAAGCATTTACTAAATTTATGGAAGATGCTGTTAAAGATACTAGTGCTAACGCAGCTGGTTTTATAGATAGATTTGAAATAGCTCCAGATCCTATGCAAACATTGGAAGGGCTTACTCAAACACAAGAAGATGATGATATAGAGTTTACAAAGGAAGAAACTAACGCAAATGAAGAGCAGACTGATGATGAAAACTGCACACCAGTATAAAATATATAATTATGGCATGTAATATACCAGGGCTTCCCGATAAGAATACAAGATATTTTGAAGAAGCACAAAAAAGATTAGAAAGTATAAATCCAACAAAAGATGGTGCTCCTATATACTCTATTCAAGAGTTAGGAGATTTTTTATATGGATCCTCTTATTCTGAACAAAAAAATGTTAAAGACTTATTCTTTAATGATGTTCTTTCCTATAGTTCTATTATGGGTGACGCATTTACTACTGTAGTAGCTAGGCTTCTTAGACAGGGCGGGCTGGATAATATAGTACAGGCTGTAAAAGATAAAGAGGAGACTATTCTTTTAAATGGTGAGCAAGTACCTACAAAGGAGCTTAGCACTAAAGAAATTTTATATTGGGTAGGATCTAAATTTCAAAAACGTGTATCTACAAACAAAGGTGGAGGGTATTTTACTACCCATATTCCTAAAGTAGATGTTTTACATGATTTTTTATATTCTTTTTATTCTGACTTAGAAGCAAATAGAGGTGCATTTACAAGCGCCGTTACAGGATCTGCTACTATAGAATTAGGGTATAAAATGACAGAAGAAGGCGGTAAATTCTCTGTAATAGGATTAAGTAATAGAACTAAAGCGTACTTAAACGAAAGTATGACTGGTATTTTATTTGACCTTATGACCCCTAATCAATTGTCCGATATATTTTCAAGGAAAGAAGGGGCTGGAGCAGTTTTAGGAGAGCATTATGGTAATGCAGGAGATAAAGGTGGATCAGTTATTTCAATATTAAAAGATGATTTAACTAATAGATATAATACGTTAGTTGACGCTTATAATGAAACTAAAAAAGGTAGCCCTAAACGTAAAGCTTTACAAAGGGAGTTGTTAGATCTTAAAAGTCTTAAAGACCCAGGAGGTCTTATTGATTCTAATTGGCCTTTATTGATAAAAGGACATTTAGCACATTTAGCTAAAAATGAGTTTTACCCAGACTACACTGAATCAGAAATAGAAGCTGTAGATGAGGCAGATGATACTGCAGAAGTAAACACTAGAGACGCTTTAGGTATTACGCCCGCACATGAGGTTAATCCAGCATCTAGATTGAGTAGAAATGTTAAGACATTAATTAGTACATTACCTGTATTAGACAAAAATGCTAATGGAACTATTAAAACTAAAAAGGATGGGTCGTATCAGTTTGTACTAAATAAATTGGGGGGACCAAAACTTGCTAATCCTAGTGATATTACTGGAGTTCTATATAAGTCTTTAGCAAATATAAGTTCTCCAGCGATGATGGTTAGCGAGATGAATGACCTAGCTAAAGATAATCCTGTTTACAATATATTATTAGAGAGAATGGGGCTTCAATATGGTGATTGGTCTTATGTAGATGAATTATCAAAAGATCAAATGAAAACCTTAGTAAGTTTTTTAACAGCATTTAGTAATGCAAAACCGCTGTACCAAGTAACACAAGTAACATCTTCAGGGCAAAGAAGTATGAATGATGCTAATACAGAAAATAATGAAAGGTTAGTTAAATCTACTTGGCAGGATAACTTTATTACTGTTTCTCAAAGCTCTCTTGGTACAATTTCTAAAGGTAGACAAGTCTTAAATTTAGATCATAAGTTTAGGGACGGCTACACATTGGCAGATAAATTGAAGCATGGAGGTAATGATATTCAACAACGATTAGATTTATTGTCTTTATTGGGTATACAATTTACTAACCCAACTGCTGTGGCTAAATATTTAGATAATACAAACAATCTAAATAAGTTTATGAATGACACTATGTGGATTTTTACTGCCGTGAGGGACCATGAAGGAGACGTAAATACCATATTCAATTTGAATGTAGGAGGTAACTTAAAAAGTTTAATTAAGATACAACTAGAAACTTCAGATGATATAGGATCTCTTTCTTTTAGAGCTATGGGAGGTGGTAAAGTGTATGCTGTAAGTTTAAAAGGTTTTATAGATGTTATCTCTGATAGTCTTAATTATAGCGAAGACTTAGTAAATAGATTAAAAGAATCGCCTACTACATTTAACTCTGTATGGTTAACACCAGAGATGAGGGGTACGATAAAATTATCTACTTTAATGGGTACAGTAAATACTGAAACTCAACGCAACTCTCCTATTGGTAGACAGACGCCTGGAGATATTGCTGTACAACAAGTATCTTCTATTTTAAATGGGTTTGTACCATTTATAAAAGAAGGAAATAAGACAACAAAGAAAGCTATACAAGTAGGGGGAAGCCCAGATTTTAATTTTTCTAAAGCAGAAATGGTAGTCAGATTAATCGGTTACCTAGAAGATGAGTTAATTACAGCTCATAAAATTAGAAATGGCGCAGCCAAGCAAATTAAAGGTCTTAGTAAAAAAGGTAAAAATTTACAATTTTTTGCTCATAAAGACTTTGAAAAGTTAAATACTGATACTTTATTAAGAAAACCCGTACTAACTAGGGACGATATTAAAAAATGGGTTCAAGAAGATGAGGTAGATGTTCCTGCAGTCATGATGACTCATTTAAATAATGAGATTAAAAAAATTGAAGATGGCTTAGTAGAGTATAATGTAGTTAAACCTACGCAGCTTGATGCGGAAGGAGTGCCTGGAGCGTATATGAATATTGGTATAGATAATAATCATTTAGATTCTCTTAACAAGTCTTTAGAGGTTAACGGAAGGGAAGGCGATAACTTATATCCTACTCTTTTTAATAAACTTGCAGAACAAATAGCTATAATACGGTTAACTAGTATACATGAGCAGTTCAAGGTTTTTCTTGGGCATCCTGCTAATTTTCCAGATTTATTTAAACGTACGTCTTTATTTATAGGTCCTAAAAAATATCCATTAGTTGATGACGCTTTTATGGCGTGGATTGAAAAACACTATCCTAATCAAAGTGTTGGTAATGAAAATAGGTATGAAGTTCATAGCCCTAAAGAAGTTAGATTTGTAACACGTAAAGAAGTTACAGAAATTTCTGCTTATACTTATCAATATGTAGAGACACTAAAGGCTCTTGGCCATGATGTAGACTCTCAATTAATGCAGGTAGTTAAAAATACTTATGGGGAATCTAAAGCTGGTTCTACAGAGAGAGGCGGAGTTTATTCTCATAGCTCTGAAGGTATGGAGATTTTTGATGGTGGTGGAGTTATACATGTTGATTTTTATAGGAGAGTTCGATTACTTACAGATTCTTGGAGCAAAAAAGAAGAGCAAGCGTATCAAAATGTAATAAATGGTACCGCAGATAAAAAAGATATAGGAGTTTTATCTCCATTAAAGCCTCAAGTTGTAGCGCAAGCTTTAGAAGATGGAATAGATTTTAGAGTAGGTAACAAGTTTGCATTGTTTCCAATACATCCAAATCTGATGCAGGTTTTAGATGGCGTAGAAGGTAGAACTATTTCAGATGCTGCATATGAAGATATGAACAAGCATAAATTAGATTATATGGTTTCTGAATCATCAGCTAAGACAGGAGCTAAAATGAATTCTAAATTAGAATTTGATGCTTATTTAACCCCAGAGGGGGGATACTCACCATTAAAAGATGATAGTGCTGTACAAACTTATGGATTAGAATTCTTTGGTATACAAATGGATCCTAAGAATAAGAGAAGTACTGAAGTTTCACAGGGAACTCAAAGTATGGCAATGATGTTAACTAACATATTTGATCAGACAGCACTTAATGAAAAGTATCAAGACATGCCTTTCTCAAAAGAAGAATCATGGGAGCAAGCAGGAGATCGTTTTCATAAGCTTCAAGGTAATTTAATAATTAAAGAGACTCAAGCTTTAGCGGCTAGACTTGGATTCCACTATTTACCTAGTCAGCATAGATTTGATGTTTTAGATAGTAGTATATCTAAAAAAGCAATGCGGGACACTATCTTAGATGAAATGTCTAATAGAGATATATCCGAAACATTAAAAGACACTATTCTTGCTGTTTTTGATGGAGACACTAACTTATTAAATCAAGTTGGAGAAAAAACTAGATTAGAAACTATCTTAACCTCTATCATAACTAAGTCTATAGTGCGTCGTAAAATGCCAGGAGACATGGTTGTTTTACAATCAAACTTTGGGTTCCAAGTAGAATCTGAGGCAGTAAAGTTTAAAAATGCACCTGAAATAGTAACTGCAGGGCTTAGAAAACTAAAATCGTATAGAAAAGATATTTCTGATGAAGCATTACGAGCTATGTCTCCCGAAGAACGTGCAAACTTTTTAAAAACAGCTGACACTCTTGCTATGGAGGTTTATCTTCCTCATTACTTTAAGGAGTTTTTTGGATCTGATAATTTAGGGGAACTAGAACTAACAGATGAGATACGAGAAGCTATTGGTTTCCGTATTCCTACTGAGGGGTATAACTCTATTGAATATATAAAAATTGTAGGATTTTTACCTCAAAGTGCTGGCTCTACTATTATTGTACCTTCAGAAATTGTAGCTAAGTCAGGGGCCGATTTTGATATTGATAAATTAACATTATACTTACCAAATGTTGAAGTACGAGATGGTAAAATTCAAAAAGTTAGATCTATAGATCCTGCTAACGCTACTTTGGAGGATATTCAATATTTAAGAACTACAGATTTAAATCTCTATAGAACATTAATGTTTCAGGCCTTACCTTCAGATGAAGCTATTGGAAATCTTAATGAAATTAATGGCCTTATAAAGAATAAAAAACAGCTAGAAACGTTCTTGAAGGATTATAAGGATGCTCCTGAAGTTAAGGCATTCAATGCTAAACTAAAAAAGTTAAAAGAGGTTGCTAAAAACTTAACAAATAAAGTAGCAAAGGAAGAGGCGTATAGTAAAATAGATAAAGAAAGAGAAGAATTTTCTGAAAAGCTTTTATCAGCTCCTCATACTATCTTTAAAACAGGGGAATTTAAAATTGATAATGCTTATGCGTATAGAGATCTTTTAAATGAAGAGCTCTTTAAGTATGATATGCAGTTATATAATAACCTTTATAAATTTACTTTTGAAGATATACAAACTAAGCAGTATGTTCAAAATCAAGTTATGGATATAATGAGAGATATACTTAAACATCCATTAAGTTTTGATCAGCTTATTACTCCTGTTGGAGCCTTTGAGTTAAAAGACGGTGCGTATGAAGTAGGAAGAAAAATAGATGAAGGAAGAAAGGAAGAGGATAGAGAATTTGATAAAGATGGTAATAAAATAAAGAAAAATCTTTTAGATATGTTGTCATTTTCTGAATTGGTTGAGTTAGAGTATATTATGAATCAAACTCTTGGTGGTACAGGTGTAGTTGCTACATCAGGTACGCATCAAATTAAAATGCAGCGAACTTCTACAGCATTTAAAAGTGCTGTATTTAACTTTAAACTAAAAGATCCGAACCATTCTATATCTAGAGTGATGACTGCTGACGCGATGGCTACTATTAACTCGTTAATGCAGCAGTATATTTCAGGTTATGTAGATGGTGAGAAGGATCCGTTTGTGATGTATGTAAATGCAGGTAAAGCATTGGCGCCAATACACATGTTATTACTACGTGTGGGAGTGCCTTTAAAGACTACATTAGCATTTATGTCTCAACCTATCATTTTTGATTATTTAAAATTAAAAAATAGAAATCAAACTTTAGCAGCTGGGGCTTCAAAAGGAGTTAAGGGGGCGTATTTAAGTGATAATCAGATTAAAGAAACGCTTCTTAAAAAGTACGCTAAAACTGGAGAAAACTTAGAGTTGGATGAAGAGCAACTTATGGCTTATGTTGGAGCTGATTTCAGCGACGGGCAGTTTGATATGTTTGATAAAAAATTCCAAACTCAAGTATTATTAGACTTTTTATCTTATAAAGATTATGCTAATCAATTAAGAGAGTTGGAACTTATACATTCTTATGATAAATTAAAATTAAAAAATATAAGTGAAATAATATATTTAGAAGCTTTAGAAAAGAAAGTTATAGAAGATGATTATTTTACAGATGCTACATCTTTAACTTCTTCTAATACGTCTATGTTAACTTATGGTAGAGACGCTATTCAAGCAACTACAAATCTAGTTCAAAATGTAGATCTAAAAAGCTATAACCCAGAAATTAGAAAGGTGTTTGGAACAATAGCATTAAATTTACTAAGATCAAATTATAGAAAAGATGATGTAATTTACATTCTTAATAAATTTGATAATTTTGTATCTGCAAGTTTAATTCAAAATTCTACTTATGCAGGTGAAACTCTTAGTGAGATGGCCCCAAGATTATTTCAAGGAGCTAATAGTTTACCTAGACGTATAGATGCAGCGCAAAAACTTGGTGACATACAAAATTTAGCGTTAGACAACCTTCGAGTGGTACTAGACCCGTATGTTACAGGAACAGAGTTAGCTACTGTAGATGGATTAAAAATGGCAAGAGGTAAATATGATAATGATCTTACAGATGTATTAGTAGATGAAATGAGGAATTTAAAAAACGAAGCTCCTGACTTATATTGGGATCTACATTTCTTTAGTTTGTTACAGACAGGATTGGATTATAATCCTAATTCATTTGCATCTATTTTACCTCCAGAAGATGTTAAATCTATAACTAATAAAGCTTTTGATATTTTTATGAACAAGCCTGATCCAGAGTTTGAACTAACAGATTTATATCATAGATTTATTGATAATAATTGGCACAACTCAGTTGTTACTCATCAGCAATATTTAAGTAAGCATAATCCAAACGCTTATCTCTTTTTTAAAGATAAAATAGAAGCTGATCTTAATGCTTTTCCTCATGTACAGAAAAATTCCTTAACTTTGTTTATGAAAGTGGAGGGTGAATACTACTATTCACATTTTACTAGAAATAATAAAGGGAGTGAGTGGTTAAGATCTGCTAAGATGGGAGTTAGAAATAAACTGGTAGAGGCTGGAAGTAAAACAAGTATTATATCAAGCAATGTACAAACCTCTACTATAGGGCAATTAAGTAATAACGTAGACGTATCTAGAAAGATCTTAAGTGGTAAGAAGATATTGCATTATTCTACCAGTAGAGGTACAGACGGTAATTATGGGTTAGGTAATGGAGCTCTTATATCGGTTAAACGAGCAGTTTATGGGAAGTTAGATAAAGTGCTTTCTTTATCTAAAGAGTTAGGTGACAATACTAGTGGTAATAAGAAATGGAGTAAGTATGAATTAGCTAAAGCTATGGGATTTAGAGATATAAAAGAAGCTATGAAGGTTAAAGATTTAACAGCATTCTTTAATGGCACTGGTACTCTACATCTGCACTCTTTAAGAGTTATTAGCCCAGGGTCTACAGAATTCCTACAAGAATCACCAGACTTTTTAATGGAAGAGTTAGCAAGAAATTCAGCTAGCACTTCATCATTAGAAGATCTAAACCAAGTGAAAGACGAATCTAATAAATATTGTTAATATGTCGTGCAGAATAGAAAGAAATCAAGATGGGTCCATAAAGCAAGTAACTGATATTTATGGTAGTCCGTCTGTTTTATTTAAAGGTATGAACTCAGCTTTAAATGCAGGCGCAATGGAAGATATTGCTTACGCCGCATATTTAAAAGCAACTTCAGACTTTAATTCAACTCGAAAAGAAGCTAAACGTGCTGGAATAACGGAGCCTACGATAGCAAGCCCTGAAGTATCTAGAGTATTAGATGACGTTAAACAAAACATCCCTCATTGGGATACTATTGCAAACGATCTTAAACTTCATGAAGCTACAATCACTTTAGAAGACAGTCTTGGATATTTTTTACAAAAGATAGGAGTTAAGGTTAAAACTGTAGAGACCTTAAAAGATGAGGAGGGGAATCCTGTGAATGCCATGGGGCTAGCAGATATGACTAATAGAGTTATTCAACTAGCCAATGGTAAAGCTGATATATCCACATTATCTGAAGAGGCTTCACACTTCTTAGTAGAGATCTTACGTGTAGATGACAATCCGTTGTACAAATCTATGTACAAACTTATTGAACAGTACCAAGAGTATAAAGATATAGCAGATCCAGAGAGTTTTTATTATAAAAAATACAAAGGTGATATAGATATGCTTAAGCGTGAAGCTATAGCTAAAATCATAACTACCCACTTGGTAAACGGGAATAATAAAAATGAAACTAAAGCGAACGTATCGAGGCTACAAAGATGGTGGGACAGAGTTCTATCCTTCTTAGGGAAAATGTTTGGAAAAACACAACATGACCCTTTCGTGGAGAGCGCCATGAAAATATTTCGTAATGACTTAGAAAAAGCTGTTAATGTAAACCCAAGAACAGCACAGATGACTGGTACTTTCTATCAGGATATGACCGTAGAAGATACGATCAAGATGTTAGATGAATTCGAAGGGAAATACGAGATTGGTAAAGTTGATATAAAAAAGTTAGACTCAAAAGATCTTAAAAAATATTTTACTAAGCTAGTCGGAGATGACCCTACTATTGAGAGATATGTAGGGGTAAAAGGTGGTCCTTATGAAGGAACTACTCTTAAACTTAGAGCGTCCGATGCGGCATCTTTAATGTATAAAGATAAAGGGTTTACTAAGTATATGACTGAAGAGAAAAGGCTATCACAGGAGAAAAACTCTGCTACTAGAATGAAAGTTGGTACGTCTGGACATACTATTATGGAAGGGTTAGCAAATCTTGTTTTTAATAGAAAGGGGTCTTTAAGTGCTATCTTAACTACTGCAGGGTCTACATTCAAAGAAGAGCATGTAAAACGTATGCATAAAGCTATGAAACTTTTAAAAAAGAGCTTAGATGAGCAGCAAAATATTATAGATCCTAAAAAGAGTTATGTAGTTCGTCCAGAACAGTTTGTATCTGATGAGGCCCAAGGGTTAGGGGGTACAATAGATTTACTTGTATTATTTAGTGATAATAGCGCCTCTATGTATGACTATAAATTTAAGTCTGCTACTTATAAACATAGTAACTATAGCAAGGCTTCTCAGAAGTTAGAAATCATAGGAGATATGTTTGCAGACTCTTTAGAAGGGTATGATTCTCAGTTAGGGGGGTATAGAGATACTTTATTATCTAAATATGGTGTTACTAAAATACGCCAATCTAGAATTATACCTGCAGGTATTAAATATAAAACAGACGATAATGGTGATTTAACAGAAACTATAGAAGGATTTGACATATTTGATGGTACTAATTCTACTACAGCTTTAGAGCATATACCTGTAGCAGCTGAACAAACTGGTGATAAAAATATTGATGCACTTATAGCAGCTGAGATGCGTAGATTTAAAAAGATGGCTACGAAATTAAAACATACGCCTTTTAAAGATAAGGAACCGTTACAGATTAAAATGGCCACTTCACGACAAATTATAAAAGATTTGCAGCTGCACCAAAATGTACTGCAGGGATTAACAGAGGCTAATAGATTAGTTGCAAGAGCAAATGTAGGAGCTGGAGTAGAAGATAGATATATTACTGTAAAAGATAAACAAGAATTTAACCCTAAGTATTTAACAGACACTGAACTTTTAAATCTATATAATGATTTAAATCATTTTAGATCTTTTACAGAGCTTTATGAAATTAGAAAAGAACTAGAAAAAAATCCGACTAATAAAAATAAAAAATTATTAGCGTCTTTAGATTTAGCTTCAGGAAATATAGGTACAACTCTTAAACTATTAGAAGACTCTATAATTAATAGGCTAGATCTTAAAGCTAGGGAGAAAGGTATTAAGAATTTTAAGTATAATAGAAAGATGTCCGCAGTTAATCAGTATGTGAATATCTCCTCACATTCATCTCCATATAGTAGGTATATGCATGAGACTATGAATACTATTAATGGTGCAGCTTTAAGGTTTGAAAAGGCTTTAGCAGCAGAGATTAAAGAGCAAGAAATTAAATTATCTTCTGGAGCATACTCTCTTAATGAGGCATATTTAGAACTTATAAATCCTGTTACTCATAATCTTCATGCAAAATATAATAATGATTTCTATACTGAAAAAGAAAAAGCTATTACTGAAGGTAAAATAGACTGGATGAAAAAGCACTACTCTATAGATGAGGAGTATTATAAAAAAGAATTTGCTTCTTGGAGAAAAGACACTTTTAATAGGATAGATAAATCATATCCTAAAGCAACAGAAGCGGCTAGACAAGCTAAAGATGCGTGGGAAAAAAAGTATGATGTTAAAAAATATGATAGTGCTTGGTTAGATGCTGGTGGTAGATATTTTACTAAAATAAATGAACAAACTACAGGTAAATTTATTACACCTGCATTTAAAAAGATAATGAAAACTCCAGAGCTAAAAGAGTTTTATGACTTTTATACAGCCAAAATACATGATTTTGAAAAACGTTTTGGTATGAATTTAGGGCATACATTTATTCCTAATGTACATAAAGGTTTTCTAGACTCTCTTTTAGAATCGGATAAACCTTGGGATGTTTTTACAAAATCAGTTGCTAATGCATTTAAAACTAGAGAGCATGATATGGAGTACGCACAATATGATACAGATGGTGCTGCTATACGACATATTCCTAGGTTATATACTGCTGAGTTAAAATCGGAAGATGAATTTGGTAATCAAGTTGTTGATAGATCATTACGTTCAACAGAATTAGGGCGTTCTTTATATTTATTAGGTCAAGCTGCTATTCAATATGAATTAAAACATGAAGTTGAAGATGAGCTTTTACTTATAGAAAGATTACTTAAAGATAACTTTATAGAAACTATAGGGGAGGATCCTCAAGGAAATGCAATCTCTGAGGGATTTGGAAAAGTTCGAACTATGTTTAATGCTGGGCAAAGTAATGCTGAAAGTTTTACAGACCTTATCGATAAAACCTTATATAATATAAATATTAAAGGTAAAGATATGATTAGTGGTACTAATATTAGCTTTAATAAATCTATGTTAGCTCTTAAAACTTTTCATTCTATTGCTGCACTCGGTTTAAAAACTCCTGTTGCTATAGGAGCCTTCGGTGCTGGTATGGTTGGGTTAAATGTTCAAGGAACTAAAGGGATACATATAACAAAGCAAGGGGTTAGAGAGGCAGAGATGGCTTATATGGCTAGAGATCCTAAAGTGCGCGCTATAATGGAGTATTTCCAAGTAGCTGTTTTGGATGAGTCTAAACGAAGAGGTGAGCTACTTGCATCTACAGTTAGAGGAAAGTATATGACTGGGGATAGATGGTTTGAATTCTTAGCTCAAGCTGATAAAGCTATTGATACTATGCTAGTTATTGCTATGGCTAAGAATCATGGTATAGGAAAGGATGGAGATCTTTATAGACTAAATGAGTTACCTGAAGGTACAGAGTCTTTATGGGATAGCATGGAGATTGAAGAGAATGAAAATTACACTACAGGAGTTACAGATAAGTATAAAACTACTATTAAAGGTATGAAAGATAATTCTTTCAATGACTTTAGAGCTAGAATATCTACTATGAGTACTAAAATAAAAGGTGCTTCATCTCCTGAAGCTATTAATACTGCAGGGATGAAGATTATAAATAGATTCTTCTTGCATTATAGATCGTGGTTACCAGGATTAGCTTTAGAAAGATTCGGTACATTGCGGTATGACCACACAATGAAGCACTTTGATCAAGGAACTCAAAGAGGGTTTTGGGGCAATTTTGGTCCAGACGAAGCTTTTGATGATATGGGGCAAGTAGTTACAGCTGAATATGCGCTACATGAATATGCAGGAGCTATAATGGCAGATACAGCTAGAATAGCTTTAGATATAGCTACTTTTGG
>Ga0098061_1000467_pt1 | contig 19445 bp, 12 predicted proteins | sample 22_taG_FD_92579 | JGI IMG/M metagenome (GOLD analysis project Ga0098061, IMG submission 92579) | Marine viral communities from the Subarctic Pacific Ocean - 22_ETSP_OMZ_AT15343 metaG | ecosystem: Environmental > Aquatic > Marine > Oceanic | place: Subarctic Pacific Ocean | collected 2015-01-20
TGTCACTAACTTCAATACCATTAAATGTAATATCTAATCCATATACTTTACCCGCATCGTATAAATCTTCTAAAACATTTATATATAATTCCTCTACCCATAATTCAGTCCCTTTATCTTGTGCTTCTATACCAAACACACCAGGAAGATAAGTTTTCTTAGTTCTATCTAAAGAAACCGTATAATTAAAATCTGCTCCAGTTCTGGTAGTTCCAGTAATAGAAAATGCACCAAATGGGTTAGTTACAATAGCTGCCGTATTTGCCATAACTGCATCAGTTGCTGCACTTACAGTAAAATCCATAATTTGATCACTACCATAATCTCCTCTTGATCTAAGAGTGGCAATAACTGCACCATCTATATCATCATAACAATCTGCCGTATATGTTACTACGGTACCACTTGTACACCCTGTAACAAACCCAGCACCGCCAGATCCCACACTAGCGAGGTCCATAGTAAAGGTGGCGCCGGAAAATCCACAACCAGTACCGGGAGCTTTAACATATTTAATAGTACTTTCCGATATAGTTGCTCCAGCCGATAAAGTTCCTAAACTACTAAATAATGAAGAAATTTCTCCTGCACCATAAAGGGCTTCTAATGTAGCGTCTGACCATGTTAATGTAACCGGTGTACCACCTGTGCTCGCACTATAACTTAATAAACAGGAAACACCAGCATAAGTAGTAGAGGTTCCTGACGAAAGAGTGGCTGGATCTACTGCAGAATCTAAAGTAATAGACCAAGCTGGCCCTGCTTTATATCCTGAAATACCTAAAACTCTACTAACATATAATTGGTTAGTTTGAGTTAGGAAAGATTTTGCTATGTAATTTAATTCGTATTTATGAAATCCTGTGGCTTTAAATTTTTCCGAATCCAAAGATCCAAAATAACTAATAAACTCATCATAATTATTAATGAAAACTGGTTCAAATGCCGGACCTTTTGGGGTTTCTCCTAATAACCCTAATGTGGTGACCCCCACTTGTCTCGTTACAAATGTTAAATCCTTTTCTGAGGTGAAAACACCAGGACTAACAAAAATTCTATCTGTTGATGCCATCTAATTTATTTTTAATTTTTTGTATTATATAATCTTTTTATTATAAATATACCAGTTTTATCGAAAGTATTTTTTTTATAAGGGTGAATTTAAAAAAAGTATGATGTTTTTCATACTTTTATCATACTTATATAAAAAAACCTATGGAAAGAAGTAAAAATTTAAAGATAACCCCATCCACACATACCATTCTAAAAAAATATTGTGAAGAAAATGGGCTTAAAATGTTTGCATTTGTAGAAAAAATAATAAGGGAAAAATGTACCCCTAAAAAAGATATATACGGAGATCTATAAGATAAATAAATTATGCGTTTGTTCCTTTTAATGTAATATAGGCATTTTCAGTTACATCCACTTTAGAAATAGTTATCTCTACTAAATCATTGTCTACTACTGTAAAAGGAACAGTCACCGTACTACCATTGATTTTTATATCAGAAGTAGAAATATTATAATTTATCATTTCGGTATAGGATACATTTTTTTTAACTGGTAATTTAAAGAAATTAATTCCCGGTTTAAAATGAATATTTATAGTTATAATATTATTATCAGGTTCCCTTACTATTTGATAGGCAGCAGTATTACTATTCTCCTCCGTCTCAAAAAATAACATTCCCCTACTAATGGCCGGTGTGACTTTAAATTCATCTTCATCTAATAAATAACCTAACATTTTAATTGTATAAAGTTGGACATAATATTTTCTTTCATCTAGATTATTTATCACACTCTCATCTCCTATACTATCTAACATTAATGGAATGGGATGACCATTAATCCGTAAATATTTTTGTCCTGCGGAAAATGCCTCCAATAATTTTTTATTAAACTTATTAAGATCCCTCATTTTATTACAAAATAATCTTAATTCATAAGTTAAATCTATCGAAACAGGTTGGGGTATTTGATAGATATCAAAACTTTTAATATTACCATCCCAAGTAGGTATTTTCATATAGGTAAAAGTAGGTTTTCCCGGAATATTAAACGCACCAGCATAATTAGTCCCCACTTGTGGATCCGGCTTTCTAACAATAGTAACAAATGGAATTTTAATATTTTTATTTACATCAGAAAACTGCCAAGTTTTAGCAAATTCAGCCCATCTTTGTATACTTAAAAATATTACTGGAACCTTTTCTCCACCTAACACTAAATCTATCCCATTAGTTACATAATCAATAAAATCTCTATCCATATCCTCATGTAATATCCCTTTAGGTAAATAAGTGCCTGGATTGGCAATATTATTTAATATTGCTTGTCTCGCTTCAAACCCCTCCAATGTCGGAGTTATTTTTAAATTTTTTCTATAATTTTTTGGTAATCCCATAATTAAACTCCTTGAAATTCATCTGGATCAGTAGGTACACATATGATAGTCCTATAAAATCCTTTAAACCCTAATATAGTATGTGCATTATCTGAATGTATTATTCCATTATTACTAACTGTAAAATATTTTAATTTGGTCTCGGTTTCAGGATAACCAATATAATCTCCATAGTTTATCTCTACCTTTAATTCATCTAAATGATCTTGGTACACCCCGAAAGTTATATTTCCATGCTCCAAAAACCTTAAAGAACCATCAGGATTATATGCTTTATTATCAGGACCCGCCATATTAAAATTAACTACTACCTCTACTGGTGCTTTAAACCTTATTTCATCTCTATCTGCCTCACCATAAATATCATCGGTGGTAGATTCACCCCGCTCTACCTGAAATAAAATTACTTTTATATTAATATCTCCCTCTAACCATTCTCTACCAAATTCCTTTTCTAAATCAAAGTCATCCTGTGAAAAAAATTTATTTACCCTAGTTATAGGTATTTTTCTGTTAGTTTTCATCTATCTTTTATACATAAATATTTATAGTTAATAAAAAAATGTGTATAATTGTAATTATGTTAGATATAAAAGATATAAAAGGTCTAGATTCTGAAGATATATTAAAATCTTATGTAGGCAAAAACCCCTATATAAATTACATGAAGAAAAAAAGCCTAACAGAAAAATCATATTTTTTAACCACGAGCCAATCTAAATACGTTAAATCCTATTATAATTTCATACCTAAAGAAATAAATAAAATAATTGAGATTACCGATTATTATAGTAAACAATTAGAAGAAGAACATAAGTTAACCACACCGATTAAAAAAATTCTCATAGAAACTTTATTAGCTGAATCAGATAAAGCAATCCATGTTATTTGTAAATTTTATAAAAACCAAAAAGATATCAAATTAATATGGATACCTAAAACTCAATTAATTGACGATATTCATTTTAAAGACATAAAAATAAATATCGATTATAAAAAATACCAACTTTTAGATAAAAGAGGGTGGAGAGCATTTAATCATCAAGAAACGGGAATTGAATTCTTATTAAAAAATCTAAAGTGTATTTTAGCCGATGATATGGGTTTGGGAAAAACATATCAGTCCATAGTAGCAGCATTAGAATGTGGGGCAGAAAGAATATTAATAGTATGCCCTTCTTCTTTAAAAATTAATTGGATGAGAGAAATACAAAATTTTTGTGAGGATGTGTCCATTATTAATGGTAAACATTGGGATCCCGCTAGATTTACTATTATTAATTATGATATACTTAAAAATTTCCATACTATAGAAGAAAGAGGTAAAAAATATGAAGATTGGGAAATACGAAGAGAAATAGTAGAGTATAATCCCGATCTTATAATTTTAGATGAGGCACATTTTGTTAAAAACCATAAAAGTATAAGGGGTAAAATATTAAAAAATATTGCAAAAAAATTCTCCCCAGAACGTATATGGTTATTAACAGGTACACCCATTGCTAATAGACCCATGGATTATTATAATTTATTATCTATTATAGATTGTAGTGTAGCCAATAACTGGGTACATTATGCGCGCACTTATTGTGAAGGAATAAGATTTAAAAAAGGGGGGAGATATATTTGGGTAACAACAGGAGCCTCAAATCTGGAAGAATTAAATAATAAAACCAAAAGAACAATATTAAGAAGAAAAAAAGATGAGGTATTAGATTTACCTGATAAATTAACCACCCCAATTTATTTAGAATTACAAAATGAAGAAGGATATAAAAATGTGTGGAATGAATATCTCACTAAAAGAAAATTAGAAGGAAAAAAAGGCAATCCTTTTAAAGAATTAGTAGAAATGACATTACTCCGCACTTTTATTGCCATGGAAACCGTACCCTATAGTATAGAAAAAGCGGAAGAAGCCATAGAATTAGGTAAAAAATCCATCATATTTTGTAATTTTAATGATGAAATGGATAAATTTATTAGACATTTTGGTGATAAGGCAGTATGTTTAAGAGGAGGAATGACAGATAAACAAAAACAATTAGCAGTAGATAAATTTCAAGAGGATGAGAAGTGTATGGTTTTTATTGGTCAAATTAAAGCAGCAGGGGTAGGAATAACATTAAATGCGGCAGAAATAGTAATAATGAATTCTTTAGATTGGGTACCGGGAAATCATGAACAAGCAGAAGATAGGGCATATAGAATTGGACAAAATAAAACTGTTAATATTTATTATATGTTAATTGATAATACTATTGATACTTTAGTGTGGAATATATTAAATGAAAAGAAAAAAATAATCGACACCATTATGGGTGATGATGATATAATAACAGAATTTATAAATAAAGTTGATGATGGAAGTTATAATGTTTACAATGAAGGGATGTCCTCATTGTGATAAACTTAAAAAAATATTAAATGAAAATAATATCTCTTTTGTAGAAAAAGATGTGGATGTTCATGAACAAGTATATGAAAATTTTTCTAAGGCAGTTAAAAGTGAGTTTCTTCCTGCGGTAGTTATTGGAAAACAAGCATTTATTCCGGAAAGATCATTTAAAACTATAGAACAAGCAGGGAAATCTATTCAAAATTACCTGTTGGAGCAGTCTCATCGTGGGAACCACTTAAGTTAAAATTTTCATAATTTGTACTATACTCCCCAATTAAGTTCCCTAATTGATTAATAATATTGTCGTGTTCTTCATTACCTTCCCAACCAGCGCCTTGTCCTTGACTATGTAATAATGATTTTCTAATATCCTCTAATTCTTTTAATAGATTATCATCGTTGGTTTCATCGGCAAATTGGATAGCCGATTCAATATTTCTTAATGCAGAAGCTAAATGATTCATTGCTTTATGCATCAACCCAACGGCAATATCCGTTTGAGTTTTTGTTTTTGTTTTAGTATAAGGAAAAAGATCTTCTTCTACTTCATAGCTAGTCTCTTCTTTTAAAATTTCTTTTATTCTATATCTTTTCATCATTTAATAAATATGTGAATATTTATAAATAAATACTTTTGTTATGGCTAATGCAATAAATGATAATATAAAAGACGAACTTTTTACTTTAATAAAACACCGACTAGGCGCACCCATCAGAAAAATCGAACTGGATTGGGACCAAATGTGCTCTTTATTGGAAACCGCAATAGAAGATTACGCTCAGCGAGTGCAAGATTGGTTGATAGAAAACCAGTGGGCATCCTTATTAGGTAATGAAGCAAGTCAGATAGATATAGCTTTTGCATTAACCACTAGATCTTTAGATTTCGAATCTAATTTTTCTTATGCTTATTCTAAACAAGTAGGATTACAGGATAGAGGTCCGTGGGAATTAAAAAAAGATTATGTAACTGTAGAGGCTGGGAAGCAAGTTTACCAAATTCCAGGAGGAAGAGAAGTTAATGAAATATTATGGATTACACCAAATTCTACTGATCATGCTCTCTATTCTTTTGCCGGTTTTGGCGATTATGGATTTGGTGGAGGATTTGGTCAAGTTCCATATGCTGGATGGGGTCAAGGAGGAGGACTCGGAAATGGTGGTTTTTATGTTGCACCCGCTTTCGATGTATTATTAAGGGCCGCTGATTTTAGTTTAAAATCTAAATTATTAAGAAGTGAATTAACATATAAAGTAACTGCCGGACCTAACGGAACTAGATTATTACATTTAATGCCTATTCCAGGAAGTCGCTTATCTTTTTCTGCTGGTGGTCTTACAGGATCAATGATAGGGTTAGCGGGAACTAAAGTATGGTATTATTACTATGATACAGGTGGGATGACGGAAGAAGAAATAAATAATTGCTTAAATGAAAATAAAGATATTATTAAATTACCTAATGAAGTTCCTTTATCTCGTTTACAATATTCTGACCTAAATGAACCAACTAGAGTATGGGTAAGAAGATATTTAACTGCATTATTTAAAGAAGCCTTAGGAAGAGTAAGAGGTAAATTTAGTGGATCATTAAAAGTTCCTGAAGCTGAACTCTCAATGGATTATGAAAGTTTGTTAAGTGAAGGTAAAGAAGACCAATTAAAATTATTTGAAGAATTAGATGCTAGATTAGAAAGATTAAGTAATGCAAAACAATTAGAGCTTAAAGCGGGCGAAGCAGAAAATTTAAATAAAGCATTAAGTTACCGACCACTGGGGTTATTTGTTATATAATTGAAAATTCATCCATTATATCATAATCCTCAAACATATAAGTAGGAGACATCCCTATTCTTTCCCAAAATAAAGTTTCTTCATCCGTAATATTTAATAAATTTTCTAGGGTATCCTGATCTTCTATATTATAAGGGCACCCCGAAGTCAATATTAATTCTTGTTTAGTAAAATATTGACGATGAAGAGGAGATATAATTAAAATATCATCTCTAATATTAGAATTAAAACATACTAATAATGGTTTAACTCTTTTATTAAACGCATCTATATACCGTTCAATATTATATCCCCCAGTAGTCTCCGGCTGATTCTCTATTATTTCATTAGAAATATATTTACAATTAATCATTACTTTCTTTTCTCCTGTTTTCTTATCTGTTTTAGTTTGGATATCCCCATGAGATTTTCTAGTACCAGTATTTACATAGTAGATGGTATCCCCTAATGAAACACTTAATTCTTCTTTTAATATTAATTCCATATGGGCTTGTCTAGGTAGTGGATTACCTGCTTTATTAAGGAGTTTAGATTTTTTTAAATAATCTACAATACTAATTCTTACTCTAGATTTATTGGCGATTTTAGACAAAGGAATTTCTTGATTATATATCCTTTCTAAAGTATCATAATATTCATTTATAAAACCATACCCATTTCCATTTAATAACATCTCAATACCCTTATCTATAAATTCAGAAATATAAGTAGGTAATTTTTTAGATTTAATAGTGTTACCTACTAATTTTACTTTCCCATCTATTAGATCAGCATAATTTTTCCGAGCAATGTTTATAGTGGCTTCACATATTTCATCTACATCTAACCCCATAACACCTTTCATGTATTTATCATTATATTCGGCGACTGTAGCTTCCATACCGGTATAAGTTTTGCCTACCACATTAAATCTATGTTTTCCATTTGAAGTATAAACATATTTTTCTATATCATCAGGTAAAGAGAAATTAAACCCATCAGTATCCCCAACTAATGGTTTAAACCCTTTTTTATTAAAAAATCTAATCATATGTCGCAAATATTGTCTCCCAGTACACGTTATTTTCTCACCCATATCCACATCTCCCCATGGATATACATGAGGGGCAGAAATTGATCCGAACATACCATTATTTAAAATCTTAAGTGGTAATTGTTTTTTATCATAATATGCAGATTTTTCCTTTTCTCCTTTTTTTGCATAATCCGATTTTAATTTTTTATATAAATTTCTATAATCATAATTATACTGTAATAACCCCCTCATTGCACCAGTCACATCACAATCTGTAAATACATTATGGGTTAATTGTATCGAGGGATATAGAGAGGCAAAATCAAATTTGACTACATTTCTAGTAAACCCCACCTCTAAAAGTCTCGATAACCCCCCAGTAAATCGTTGAGCAGGGGTAGTATGAGGAATAGCTAAGCCGTTATGAAAAGACCAACCTAACATTAATAATTTCCATGTCGCCGCCGTTCCCATTGTTGCAGTTCTCATATAGGAAGTAGGTAATATTTTAGCTAATAAAAAAGTCGCTTGATTAAATATATTATCCACCTTTTCTGTTTCCCATAAATCATCTATCAGATACCTTTCTACAATATATTCTCCTTTTACTTGAATAGAATTTTCTGGTAATACCCCATTTAATATTCCCCATTCTCCATTAGAATCATTAAACCAATATTTATTTTCTTTATCATGCCACACATCACTAATTTTATTACCATCAATATAAACCCTATTAGTTTTTGAAGCATTTGAATATTGGGTAATATATTTTAATCCTGCTTGTTTAATAGAAGAATTAATTGCTTGTGCTCTTCGAACTGCATGATAAACATCCATAATATTATATCCCCACATAACTGTTTGTTCATAATATTCCATTTCGGGTCCCATTTTAAGAGATTGTTTTTTTCTATAAAAGGGAATTGGACCTAAAGTTTTTGCTATTTTAACTATATCAATATTTAATATTTGACATCTCGTAACAATAAAATCCCAATCAAAATTTTCGGAATTATAACCAGCAATTATAGATGGTTTTAAGTGGTGTATAATTTTAAAAAATGTAGTAATCGCTTCTGCTTCCCTACTTCTCAGCTCCCGTCTAGTCTCCCCATTAATAGAAAGAACATGTTGGAATCCTCTATTGTCCTTAACCCCAATCTGAAAAATCCTATCCTTTTTTGGGTATAACCCAGTAGTTTCTAAATCAAAAGATACTCGATGGACTTCTTCATAGTCATCTAACCCTTTAAATAATCTTTTTCCACTCTGAATTAAAAATTGTTCGGTTGGATTAATAGCGATAAAATTATCTCTATGTTCTTCATCATAAACACCCATACCACCATCTTTAAAGAATTTTAATAATTCTCCATAAGTTCCTCTACCCCTAACTAAAAATTTATAACCATCTTCTAATCGTTGTGTTGTCTCACCATCTTTATCATCAGTAGATAATCTAATAAATTTAATCCCAAACTCCCGCATTTTAGATTTAATCTTTTTTCTATCCCCCCCATAGAGTTTTGCAACATCAGGAGTCTTCATCCATAAAAAAGGCTTTAGAGTATGACGCTCTATTCGTTTACCCTTTTCTGGATCATGGATAATTAAATGGACACGTTTTTCTCTGTAAGAGGCTTCTACCCCTACAATATATTTTTGATCATCGTATCCTTCTAAATACTTTTTTATTTCTTCTACACTTGCAGGCATTACTAATTGATTTACTTACAAATATACGAAAAATATTTGAATTATCAATTATCGAGGATATTAATAAAAAGTTCACTTCGAATTGGAGCAATAAGAGTGCCAGTACCATCTAAAAAGGTAATTATAAATTCCCCATTGAACTTTCCTGGTTTTGTGGTATCTCTAGGTGCCCATTTATAAACAATATAATATTCCGGTTCGTCTCCCCCAATCTCACATGTTTCACATTTTAGTTCTATTCCTGCACTAGCCTTAGCAATTCTTTTAAGGTTAGTATTAACATCATACATATTAAATTGAATGGTTGCGTTCTGTATTTTTTCAAAAAACTTTCTAAAATCATTACGACCATCATTAATGAGCTCCATTTTTAGATTAGGTAATGTACTATTTTTATTTATAAAGAATTCCATATGTATATAAATATTTTATTTTTGTAAATATTTTTTAATATTTGCTTTAGCTTTATATAAATTAGATTTAGATGTGCCTACTGTTATACCTAATTTTTCTGCAATTTCCTGATGTTTATACCCATCCAAGTAATATAAATCAAATATTTCTTTATATTTAGGACTTAGGTTTGATGATAACTTAATTACATCACTCGCACTAATTCCTTCGGTATGTTTTTCATCAAAATGTTGAGGCTCAGTTTCATCTTTATCAGTTATACCCCATTTGGGTTCTTCTTCACTATATTTTATTTTTCTTTTCCTTAGTTCATCAAGAATATTATTATTAATGACGCGACGCACCCACCCTTCTAGTGATCCTCCTCCATCAAACAAACCTAAATTTTTATATACTTTCATAAATCCATTCTGACAATAATCTTGGGCCTGATTAATATCGTTGGTATATTTCATACAAACCCCATACAACATTTTATTCCACATTTCTTGATAAAGATCTTTAAAATTAATACCCTCTAGCGCCACTTCTTCTTTTATAACCTTCTTAATGGTATATTCTTTTAATATTTTTTTAATCGATTTTTCCAATATTATAATGTTTATATATTAAGTTATATAATAAGTTGATCGTGAACCTACCCAGTTTGCCACCACTTGAGCATCCCCAAGAACAACTCCAAAAACACCTACCATTCCGATTTGACATCGAGCCCCCTCCGGCACTGTAACACCATCTGCATTTTGACCAATAATAAACTGATCAAAACTAGCTTCTGTAATTGTAACGCTTGCAGTTTCTTTATATAATCCGTACTCATCAACTGGTAACAAAGTACCTAATCCATCATAGTCCCAGTTTGTAGCTCCACTAGCGGCGACTGCCGCATCCAGTGAACTTTGACAACCAACATATAAAGTTAGTTCATTACTCGTATCATTTATTCCATAAGAAATAAAAATCCATTCATCTTCGAAATTAACACCACCTGGATTACCGGAATAATCTTGCAGTGAAGGATAACCAAAAGTATGTCCCGGGTCCCAACTATAAAACACTCTCGAAGAATCTATATAAAATGTTTCTTGATAGTCTCCAGTTCCATCATAGAAATCAAAAAGAGCAGAATCACCAACAGTAGCAAACCCACCAGATTTAGCATGTATATACATACTTACACTAACATCGCTTGGTATACTAGTAAGTGTTACCGGATTTGTTATAATATTTAAATCATTCCCCATTTCCCAATACGCTGGAGTACTTGTACCATCATTTCTTACTACATAATTAAAATCACTTACATTTGACATAATTTCTAAATCACCTATAATTGCACTGGATGCTATATTAGGAACTGTCTCATTTATAGTAACTGGACCACTAACTGATTGGTTAAAACTTTCTGGATGGTAAAATGCTATTAGATTTGTGGTATCAAACTCAACAGATGGAGGATAGATTGGATTAACCATATTTGTAAATTTATCAAACCAAAAAGTAGTTCCATCATATGTATATTGAAGTCTTACAGGATTACTTCCCCCTAATGCGGGATCTGCATTGGATATATAACTTTTTATACCTGCACCACTATCATAATCTTCGTCCGGTAGTTTATAAGTAGTTGTAGAAGTAGGATCAATAATAATAAATCCAGAAGTTCCATTAGGGAAGGAGCTTATACTATCCACTGTTAATTGATTTGCTACCCCACCCGACAAAATAACTTTAATATTTGGTCCGTCTGTTGAGTAATCCCAATCAATAACGGCACCACCAGCTTTAGTTGTATAAGGAGAACCACCAACAGAGGTACCATCTACTGTTAACGCACCATCTACTCTTAAGGGACCTGTTATTTCTACTTCTCCACCAATCACTACTGGGGAACATCCCGATATAGAAGATACATATAGAGTTCCTCCTGAACATAAATTTAAGTCTCCCCTTACCTCAAGGTTTGGCACATATACTGTATCGTCCTCGGTAGCAGTTATCCCCTGTCCTCCTAAGATTACACTTCTATTCTTGTCATCTATGGTATTACCACTACCACCTCCTATAAAACAGTCCTTGATGATGCCAGTCACTTCATTTTTCTGACCCCCAACAATAACACTTTGATGTGCTCTACCACCATATGGGGTATCTCCTATAAAGTTTTCTAATCCCCCTACAATTCCACTATTCATCGTGCCGCTCGTAATGTTTAGTGTATTACTATCACCCCCTATAATAAATGTGTTTTCTGAATTTGGTCCTACAATTTCATTACTATCTCCTCCTAAAATAATAGAATTGTCATTACCCTCCACAATGTTATGATCGACACCACCTAATATTGTAGAATAATCCGACCATGCACCTATACGGCCTCCTATAGGTAGGGATTTACTATAATGTACAAAACTTGTCTTCCCACTCGCAACTATTTCATACTCAGGGCCTCCTCCATCACCACTAGCGAAAGAGGCACCCCCACTAGCGATTGTTCTAGCCCCAGCGGAATGTGACTGTAATCCCATGGCGACAGTATTATACCCTTGAGCGTGGGATCTATCTCCACTAGCGGTTGTTCCGTCTCCTTCGGCATGGGCAGCTGATCCACTAGCCGTACTTCCTCCTTCAGCATGAGATTGAGAGCCACTCGCCATACTTCCTTTTCCTTCTGCATGTGAATAATCTCCTTCTGCAGTAGTCCCTGCCCCTTCAGCATGTGAAGATAACCCACTTGCAGTAGTTCCTACGGCTCCACCTTCTCCATCCCATCCTCCTTCGGCATGGGCGGCCGTATTACTGGCGAGAGTATTGTTTCCTTCGGCATGAGATTGATTCCCAATCGCCCTACTAGTCTTACCTTCAGCATGTGAATTCTCACCATATGCTTTAGTTTCTTCACCTTCAGCATGAGCAGTAGTGCCGGTGGCTTCGGTATTTTTACCCCACGCTTGAGAATTTTCACCGCTGGCGCTACACCCTTGAGATTGTACACTATCACCTATTGTTACTGGAGAACAACCTGAGATGATTGATACCCATAGAATATCTATACAATCTCCTGATGTATTTCCCGATTTAACTACAGGGTCTGACCAAGAGAAAGGTGTTCCACCACCACCTACTTGCCAACTAGCATTACCACTACCATCAGAAGTTAATACATATCCATTTTGTTGTGTTCCATCCGCCAAACGGAACTGAGTTGTGGGTATTCCTGTTGTACCGATATTTATACCTTGCATAAAAACAGTATTCGAAACGCCGGCCACTGTTGCCCCAGTCATACCTATTATGACTGTGTTATCACAGATGCCTGTTATTAAATTATTGTCACCGCCTATTATAGTACATCCGTCATGTTGAGCACCTAATCCACCAATCTGATTAGTGTCACCACCTAAGATAGCATTATAGCTGGATGTAAAGCCTCCCCATATTTGATGGTTGGCTCCTCCTACTATTGCATTCCACTTAGTATTAGTACTATCCCCAAGGATTTTACTATTCTCACCACCTGCAATGATAGAAAAATCCGTGGTTGTACCACTACTTATTGTGTGACCCCCTAATGTATCTTTTAGTCCTGAACCTTCTTCCCAATATGTTGTACCTGATGCAGGTTGCCAACTAGCATTACCACTAACATCTGATGTTAAAACATAACCAGCAGTTGGTCCTGATGTCATTGTGAAATTCTCCGTAGTTGTCCTTTTCTTAACATTCACATTACCAAAATTATCTACTACAAATATATTACTCGTATACCCTGTCCAGGGAGCTCCGGTATTTTCAAAACCATCAATTCTCAACATATTATTACTAATAGTTGGCCATTCATTACCTCCTAAAGGACGAGTAGTAGGACTGATATGGACTTTACCATCTTCTTTATCATAAAAACTATTACCCACTTTAAGCATTCCCCACTCAAGTGTAGGTGCAAAACGAAACCTAGAATCTGCACCAATACTTCCAATAGTGTTAGTATTTGCATCTGCCAATAATAGTGTATTTAAAGTAGCGCCTGAGCCTGATTGTGATCCATATACACATAAAGAAGCCGTATCCGAATATGGTCCACCATTCCACGTTCCATTAATAGCAACGGTACCATCACCAGTAACACCATCACCATTTTTAACTAATAATATATTATTATTGGAACTATTAACTACTCTTAACGCTATATTTTCATCATCAAATGGTCCGGTAGTTGTATTACTATCTCCTTTAATGAATAAAGAAGATTCGCCACTCATTGCAATATCATGCGGGTCAACACCAATGGCTAATGCCCCTTCATCATTAGCCCCCATTACCACATTACCTGCACTATCCTCTATTAAAAATAAATTATCGAATAATGGTGGTGTTAATCCTTTAATATGTAAATTGGCTTCAGGAGAAGCAGTATTAATACCTAATCTTTGGTCAACATTTGTTGTTAAATCAAAAGTGAAACCTGACCCAATAAAAAGATTATCTTCACTATTAGGAATAATATTTAGTGGAGAACAGGGGTGAATATTGCTTACAAATAAATCTATTATGCAACTTCCTGATGTATTACCTGATTTAACTACTGGATCCGACCAAGAGAATGTAGTACCACTAGTTACAAAACCATTAGAGTCTATTCCTAAATTATAAGATGATGGTGTGGTTAATACATTTCCTATATTTAAATTTCCACCAATTACTGTATTACCGGAAATTGTAGTAGTACCATCCGGCTCTATTTCTATTCTTTTATATAAAGTATCTTCTGATGCGTTCCATATTTCTAAAGTAGTACTACCACTTCCGGGACCAAAACTATCCCATTCCGGGGTTCTTACTGATGCAATTAAACCACCACTCCTCTCAGTTTGTGTATGATCAAATCGGAATGATGATTTATTAGGTGTTTCTGAAGTAGATCCCGTCCATCCCGCACTTGTGTTATTAACTACAATATTAGTTTCATCGGGATATTTTGTTTGATCGGCAACCCCTCCGTTTCGTGAAAGATGTAGTGTTCCTTGTGGGTCAGTCGTCCCTACCCCCAATCTTGGTGTACTACTAGAAGTAAACCATGTCATTAAATTTATATCACTACTTCCTTTTATTTGTACAGGATTATTTGGGTTTGCAAAATCAGTTTCTATATACCATCTTTGTACCCCTAATTCAGTTAACGCTAAAGGTATTTTATTATTAGAATCATCATTATGGATCTCTATTCCTTTACCAGTCATTGGGCTCGGAGTTACCCATGCAAATGGCTCAGTAGTTCCTATCCCTACTTGACCTAATTCATTAATATATACGCTAGTATGACCACTTGCTGGTCCAGGAATGGTTTGTAAATAGATATCTCCATCTGTACCAATATATAAATCCGAACAACCACTAACCGCATGTGTCCATACAGTATTGATGCAACAACCAGATGTATTTCCTGACCTAACCACCGGATCACACCAACTCCACTCTTTTTGCGAGTCACCAACTACTACATACCCTTTCTCATCTATTAAAAGATTATTAAAAGAAGTAACCCCACTTGCTGCGCATAAGGTAGAAATATTTAAAGTGGGAACATATACAGTATCATGATTACTCCCACTTATACTATCACCTCCTAAAATAACACTTCTATTTCCTGATAAATAGGAACGAGTAGAACCAATGATAGATCCTGATGGACCATCAACAATATTATCCTTACCACCAATAATTGATGCATTGACGGTGTTAATAGTATTATCTTCACCACCTAAGATGTTAGAATTACCTGTACCACCATAAATGTTTTCAAAACCACAATAACTATCTATAGGTGGTGGCCCCGGTAATGCGAATCCTGGTATCAACGCTAATATATTCTGTATCAGACCAACTACATTTTCAATCCCATCATTACCACTCATATTTCCGGCGGAAGTAGCAGGTATACAATAATTCCACGCTAGTGCACTTACCCCATTTAAATTGTTGTTAGTGAGTAACCCATTAATCATCGCCACCACATCTAATACATTATAAGTCGTATCCCCATTTATATCACCTCCATTGCCAGTTCCACCCGTAAAAATAACAGTATTATCACCCCCTATTCGTGCCTTACTTAAAACTTTACCATCCCCCAAAGGTGAGAAAAAGCTAGTAATAGGACCATCAAAACCAACACTCATTATGGTACCGCTACCAGCAAGTAATTGATTACCAGTAAAAGAAACAATTAATGCTGAAATATCACTAAAGGCGACAGTGCTCAATATACCTCCGGTTTCATCCGTTACTCCAGTGATAGTAGGGAGAATTGGGTCCCCATAATCATTAATAAATTCTACTTGAAGTGCACTTAGAGGGGCACTGGCGGTATAGGATATAGTAATAGTATTTGTATTAGATGCACTAAATGAAAGAGTATAATTATCACTATTATAGGTGCTAGGGGCTTTTATTTGATTACTTACCCCACCAAGTATATTAGAATTATCCGCTTCTACTAGGGTATTTTGCCCATAAGCAATAGAAGATATTCCCTCTACGGTAGAACTAATCGTAGTAATACTTTTTCCTATAGTTACCGGAGAACACCCAGATATAGTAGATACCCATAAAGTATCAATACAACACCCAGATGTATTTCCTGACATAACCACAGGATCACACCAGTTAAATGTTCCACCTCCCGATGTACCAGCAACTACATTTCCTCCACTATCTATTCCTAAATTATTAACTGAAGTACCACTTCCTACCGTTCCAATATTAAGTTGTGGTACATAAGCGGTTTCTGATTCTACTGCGGTAATATTATCACCACCCAATACAACACTTTTCTCAATACCAGGGCTAATAGTATTGCCCGAACCAGCGAATATACCTGAACTGGTACCGCCTGGGAATATGTGATGATCACTTCCACCTAGAATAGCTGAATAATCACCAAAAGCTCCCATATATTGAACCATTGCTGGGGGATTAGTTTTATGGTAATGAATGAATGAAGTATTACCACTAGCATATATATGCGCATCAGGAGGAACCGTACCAGTGTTCCCAAATCCTCTACCGCCAGCGTGGCTATGTGAACCACTAGCATATGTTCTTTGTCCTTCAGCATGAGAATTTAATCCTGATGCAATCGTTCCACCACCTTCAGCATGGGCATTTCCCCCACTTGCTATTGTAGTATTTCCTTCTGCATGAGATAAATCACCCGAGGCTTTAGTATTTAATCCCTCCGCATGTGATGCAGCACCCATAGCAGTGGTGCCGCTACCCCACGCGATAGAAAGCGGTCCACTGGCCGTGGAACTAATATGTTGTAAATTATCATGAATAGTAATAGGGGAACAACCATGTATGTTAGTTACATATAAATTAGTTATACAACTACCAGTTCCACCGCTAAATCTTAAATCTCCTATATCTACACTATAATAATTATTTCCAAATAAACTGCTTCCAAATTCAATAACTGTCCCATTTAAAGTTGCACCTGTAGTATAAGCATCTGTATAACCTGTTAAAAATCCACACACAACGAATGTATGAGCACTATTACTATTAAAGGTTGCACACCCAGTAGCTGCGTTATATGTACCCCCTGTTATCCATTCATCTCCCGTCGCTTTATTGAGATCATCAAAAGTAACTTTAGAAGTTACCCCATCCTGTACTAATGCAAACCAATCTGCATTTTTAATCGTAATTACTGTAGGTAATGCGGTTATTTTTTTCGGTGCTCTCATTCTTCTCTATTCATTTTTTATTTTTTTATTTATTATATAAATAGGTTCATATCTTGAATTTGTGTCATGCTTTATTTAAATATATTCTAAAATTATGCGGAATTTATAATCTTTGACGGCAAACATGGCCCCAGAAAATAAAGTAATTGAAAATATAAAATAATTTTGAGAATATAAACCAAGCCCTATTTCATCAAGTTCGGAAGGACCCGGTGAAATTACTGGATTGGATGGATAGTCTTCGATACTATAGTATGTTCCAAAATCTCCGATTTCGGGGGGGACACTTAACGTGCCTGGAGGAACTGTTGTAACTGGGATCAAATCTATACCAGATGCAGTATGATTCGGAAGACCACCTGCACTATTCATATATGCAACATACCTACTAATAGTGGGGACTACGAAGAGGTGGGGAGTATCTCCAGAAACAAAATTAGTATATACCTTCGCTCTTACTAATCTTGCCGATACTGGTATACCATTGTCTGTCACAGTATCCCAATACTGAGGTCCGGGACTAAAAGTAAAAGTACCATTGTAATTATCTACTACTTTAACTGTACCACCCCATGTATTGGCACCTATGGTGGTACCAGTTTTACCAACACCCCAATATTGTATGGCACCAGTACCACCAGTATGGGGAATAACTATTTCGGGTAATACATATTGATTAGTGGCGGGTGCAGTGTAGGTCCACGCTCCGGGTAGGGGGTTGTTGATACACTCAAAAATATAAGGTGTATTGTCAGCGGGAATAGTGGCCGCCATATCGATAAGTCCATTAATACTACCACCAGGAGCTGATGGATAAACTAAAATATTTCTATCCGATTCATTAATTATTGTGCTTGAAAATCCTTCTTGTGCTACAGGTAACCTACACGCTACGTTGGCTGACGAAGCTGATGTCACCACATTTAATCCGTATATTGCCACTGATGTTGTATCATCGTCAATATCATTTAATATAAGTGGGTTTAAAATATTTTGTTTACCAATCGGTATATCATCGATAACTAATTGTTGTACAACAATAGATGGTACTATTATACCTCCCGATCTAACTATAGTTGTACCGCTAGATCCACTTATGGTTATACCTCCAGAATTAAGAATAGTTGTATCCCCACTAGTAATCCCCGTAAAAATCATAGGAGATGTTACTTTTATAGGGGAACACCCCCCTAGAACCTCTGCGTATAATTTAGTTATGCAAGTGGGAGGTAGATTCCCTGCCCTTACTATAGGGTCCGACCAACTAAATGAACTACCAGATAATGAAGATAAATCTATTGGGGAGGCATCTGTACCATTATTTCTTTTTAATATTAAATCAGTTCCTGTTAATGTTCCACCACTAATATAAGTGTCAGCAGAAAAAGTTAATTGATCAAATGTAATCTTAGATGTTACATTATCATGTACTAATACAAATAGATCACTATTTTTTATAGATGACGCTTTAGGTAACTCACTTATTTTTTTTGGAAATGCCATTTCTTTTTTATATATAAATATGTTAACATTGTTTATTATTCATTACACCACACCAATAAATCTTTTCCATCTTCAGTTAAAATATCTGTCTCCCCATCCGTTGTAATATAACAATCAATATCAAAAGGACAAATACCAAAATCTGCACACAATTCATTAAACCTATAGCGTATTGTTGTAATATCTAAACAACACGCATAAAGTCTAAATTTAGATAAATCTCCATAAAATGTCCCTGCAAAATTATTTTCTATTACTAAATTTTCATCTTTAGGGTCTGGACCATTCACTGTATTAGTTTCTAATAACCCTTGAGTCCCTCCACCTAAACTGTAATTAAAAGGCACACCTTCCTGTTTTTCCCGATATTCCATTAAATCTTTAAACAAAAATTCATCAAAATTTTCTATACTATATTTTAAATAACCATCAATAAAGAAA
>Ga0098061_1000469_pt1 | contig 19425 bp, 23 predicted proteins | sample 22_taG_FD_92579 | JGI IMG/M metagenome (GOLD analysis project Ga0098061, IMG submission 92579) | Marine viral communities from the Subarctic Pacific Ocean - 22_ETSP_OMZ_AT15343 metaG | ecosystem: Environmental > Aquatic > Marine > Oceanic | place: Subarctic Pacific Ocean | collected 2015-01-20
AATTTTATTACAGAAAATAAGGGAAAAAAGCTAGAAGGAAACAAATATAATTCTTTATTATATTGGCTTTTAGATATATACACAGATAACCCAATTGAACTAGATAAAAAACCTGAACTAATTATTGACGGGGAAGTTGACTTAGTTGATATTGATCAAGATGTTTGTAGACACGGAAGGCAAAAAGTAATAGATTATATCTATGATAGATTCGATAAGGAAAAAGTAAAACAAATTGGTGTTTATCAACTGGCAAAGACTAGGGCAATAATACAAGACGTTGCAGGCGCATTAGGAGTTCCAGCAAAGGAAACCTTTGGAATGACAAAAACATTGGCTGCTTCGGATGATACAGAAACAAGAACATTTGATCAACTATCAAATGACTTCTCAAAGCTTAAAGAATATTTGGTTAAATACCCAGAGGTTAAAAAATATGCTGAAAAAATTAGAGGTATGCTTAGAAACTATGGAACACATCCGGCTGGCATTATAATATCATCTGAAAATCTTGATGAAAATATAGCTCTTAATAGGGTCGCAAAAAATATTTCTTCTGCATGGGAAGAAGGAACTGGAACTTATGGGCTAAAACATATGGGCTATGTTAAATTTGATATTTTAGGTTTAAAAAATGTTACAATAATTGGACAAGCATTAGACCTAATTAATAAAAGGCATGGCTTAAATTGGAAGCTTAGTGACATCCCACTTGATGATGACAAAACTTACAAAACAATATTCCATCCAGGAAATAGTAATACAATATTTCAATTTGAAAGCTCAACTGCAAAAGGCATACTTAAAGATGTAAAGCCAGATTCAGTTGCTGAAATTGCTGTTGTTTCTGCACTTTTAAGACCAGGCCCACTTATGGAAGGCATGGACAAGGAATATGCTAGGAGAAAATTTACTGGAAATTATGAAAGGTGGCCCTCCCCCTTGGCTGAAGTACTTGAGGAAACTTATGGAGTGCTAACATTCCAAGAACAAATAATGAAATTAGCAATAATTGCAGGATTCACAGATTCTGAATCTAATAAGTTTAGAAAAGTCCTTGTCAAATATAGAGACTGGGAATCAATGGAACAAAGGCAAAAGAAAATAGGGGCTTATAAAGAGAAGTTTATTACAGGACTATCAAAGCATATTCCTGAAAGTCAAGCTGAAGATCTCTTTCACAATTGTGCTTCATTTGCAGCCTACGGCTTCAATCAGGCTCATTCTGTTTCTTATTCTTTAATTTCTTATTGGGGAGGTTACTTTAAAGCTAATTATCCTTTGGAATATATGAAGGCAATCTTAGATAATTCTGAACCAGGTACAGATTTAATGAAGCATATTAATGTACTTAAATCGATGGGTTTTGGAATTACTAGACCAAATATAAATGCATCGGAAAGATACTCAAGTATTATGGATGATCATATTATTTTAGGATTTGATTCAATAAAGTCAATTACTCCCACGGATATTGATTTAATTCTAGAAAACTCTCCTTATAGAGACTATGAACATTTTATTGAAACATCAGGAGTAAAAAATAAGGCAAAAATTGAAAGCTTAATTTTTTCTGGATGCTTTGACTTATGGGAGGAAGAAGAAATAACATTTAATAAATTTCATAAAGGAAGGCTACCAATTAAAAAGCAAGGTAGCTATGAAAATGTACAACTTACATTTACTGAGTTAAAAAGGTGGGAGTATGAAAGTATTTCAACCAATATAAAATATCTTATAAATGATACAATTAGGGAAATGAAACAAATTCTTGCATCAGGAGACTCAAAATATGTAAATACAATGTTACCCAGTGAGACAAAAGAAAAGCTAGGTAATAAAAGAGGATTTTATACAATTGGAATATTAGGAAGCTATATTGCAAAAAGAAGTAAGTCGTCAGGTAAGCCAATGGGCATTGCTACTCTTATGGATGACAATGGATCATTAGACTTTTTCATTTGGCAAAATAAAATGAAGTCATTTGAAGAGGTAAAACCAGGAGAACTTTTGGTGCTATCTTTAGGTAGATTTGCAGATAGTGAAACAATGTTTTTAAATAGAATAATTGAAAAATTTGGAAATGAAGAGATCACAAATAATTCTTGAGGGCCCCGACTGTAGTGGAAAGACTACACAATTTAAAAGGGTATGGAGTAAAATCCAAGCAGACAATAACTATCAGCTTTTATTAAATGATAGAGGCCTTATGTCAATATTGGCTTACGGAATGGCTGAAAATAGATTTAAAAATGTAGAAGACATAAAGGATGAATTTTTAGAATATTTGAATAAAAATATTATTATATATTTTACTATTGAGCTAGAAGTACTAAAAGGAAGATTTGACAAAAGAGGAGATGAAAGACAAGAATGGGATGACATTGAAAAGGTGTGGAAAATATATGAAAAGCTTAAAAAAGAATTCACAGCACATCCTAATTTTAATATTGTAGAATCAGACCAGTCAATGGATGATATTGAATTTGAAATTGGTCATATAATTGAAAGATATATAAATAAACCGTATTATTATACAATTAGTGATGCAGCTACAGTCCTTAGACATTTTGGAAAAAGGGAAGATACTACTCAAGAGCTTATAAATTATGAAGTAGATCTAAATCTTAGTCATGATGATATATTTGAAATTTTAAATGAAACTCAACTAACAGGCTTGGAGCAAATAGTTGGCAAATTTGAACAATTAGAAAAGGATAGCTATAAATTCCAATATGCAAAATTTAAAAAGAAAATTGAAACAATACTTTCAGGCTACTATGGAAAGTTAGAAGATATAAAAAGTAGAAAATTTGTTTTTACAGATGATGAATGTTTATCTTATTATCATATTTTATGTAGAAATAATATACTATATGTAAATGTGCATTTTAGATCTTCTAATATTGATCTATTTAGACATGACTTTTTGTCCATTTGTGAAATGATTAAAATATTCTATAAGAAACTTGAGGTGAAATATAAAGTTAAATTAAATATAAAATTTGACTCTTTGCATAAATATGTGTAAAAATTTTTATTTTTAAGCTACTTTTTAATATTTATTAAAGATTAAAGGTTACGGAAAATGAGTAAAAAACTAAGTTATGATGTGGTTGAAAACCTCAGAAAAGTGATGGGTACACTACCCGAAGAAGCTCCTGCAGTTAAAACAAATTTTAGACAACTTGAGAAAGAGGTAGAAGTGACGCTTGAAGATCACATGGAAAATCCATATAAGTCAATGTTTGTAACAAGTACTTCTACTTGGGGAGATAATGAGTTCAAGCAAAAATGGCCTAAAACATCTCCAGAAGGAAAATTAGAAGTAGTTAAGGCAGTGCTTACCCACAATACTCTTCCACAGGCAAGAGAAATGATACAATTTATCTTTAGGGTTAGAGGAGTTCCAAGATGGTTATTTGACTATCATACACAAATCCCATTTACAAGCTTTATGAGCATTGGATGTAGAGACAATAATAAGTCTGATGTTGACATCATTACAGTGGATAGCAAAGAGCTCCGAGAAGGAGAGAAAAAATTATTTAGAGAACTTAAGGATATTTATGCTCAAGTTCTAACAGAAGATCAATCAAGTTGGCAGTCTGCAAGATCATTTTTACCACAAAGTTATCAACACTCATATCATTTTGGACAAAATTTATTATCTTTGGTCTCAATGAGAGGCTTTAATGCTTCTAAAAAGTTAAATAAAAATGACATAAAGGATAGAGCATTATTAGTTTTATATAAAGATGTGATTGAACAAGTAAGAAATAAATTCCCTTTAATAGGCCACTATTTAGAAATTTTATATACAGATACTGAAAGGGTATTAGAAGAAATACGCAATTACTCTTATGATGATTTGTTAGATAGAGATAAGGTTTTATTTGAAAAAATATAGTTATGGAAAAAAATGGAATAAAAGTTAAATGCGGAATAAAAGATCTTGGTGTTGACATTCTAAGCTGGAATGAAGATAGTCAAATGATTACATATAAGGTAACAGGCACTCCCATATGCCAATTTGATCAACATTCAAGAGCTAGAGTAGGCATAAAGTTTAAAGATTATAAAGTGGCTGACAAAGCTAATTACGTAGTGTATACTCAGGTATATGAGCTTATGGAAAGAAATGAGGAGTTTGCAAATAAGGTTTTTAAAACCCTAAACAAGCTTGAAAGTTACAGAAAAATTGAAGAGGCTAGTACATTACCTGCAAATCCAACTCTTTATAATTTAATGTCAAGAGAATGCAGCTATATAGTAGAACAAAATATGGGCTCACTTAGAGGCCAGATGATGAGAAGGTTAAAGTTTTGTGAAGAAGAATTTATTGTAGGCTTACATTGGCTATTAAGAGATAAAATGATAAATATGGGAATTGAAGCTGCAAATAGTTTTGTCCCAGGATGTGACTTAATAAAAAAATGTGATTATGCAGCATCAGACTATTTATCAAATGCATTTGGATGTTTATTTGCTGGGTGTGGCAGGTTTCCAAGTCATACCGACTTTGCTTCATTCAATCAGTCTTGTACAACATCAGAATTAATAAAAGAACAACTAGGCATTGATTGCACAAGAAGTTCATATGAAATTGAAAATGATTTAAAATTAAAAACACCCTATCTAAAAAAATATAAAGGAAATTATTAAAAAAGGAAAAGATATGAAAGTACCAATGATACCAATAGCGGATAAAATTATTATTAGACCCCTCGATCCGGATGAAATAACTAGTGGAGGAGTAATACTTCCTGATATTGCCCAAGAAGGCTCTAGTATTGGAGAGGTTATTGCAGTAGGCCCAGGCCTATTCATGATGGATGGAACAAGATCTAACACACAAAGTAGGGTAGGTGATAGAGTATATTACCCAAAGCATAGCTCTTTTACAATTGAACTTGATGATGAAGATTATATTGTAATTAGAGAAGGTGATATTTATGCTATTTTACCACAAAAAGAAAGGGTAGAATCTAAAAAAGAATTACTTACAGATTCTACACAATTAAAAATTGAATTATAATTTTAAGAGGATTAAAAATGAAAAACAAAAATATTGATTTTAATAGTAATGCAACTGAGAAACTAAAAAAGGGAGTTAAAACTCTATCAGATGCAGTAAAAGTAACATTAGGTCCTCGTGGAAGAAATGTTATTATTGAAAGAGATGGTAAGCCCATTTCAACAAAGGATGGAGTTACAGTAGCTAAATCTGTTAAGTTAAAAGATAAAGTTCAAAATATGGGAGTTGAAGCCATCAAAGAAGCAGCCTCTCAAACGGCAGATGCTGCAGGAGATGGAACTACAACTTCAACGGTTTTAGCCTATGAATTTTATAAAAAAGGACTAAAAAGTATTGCGAACGGAAGCTCTCCAATTGAGCTAAAAAGAGGAATGGATAAAACTGTTGCTCAAATTGTTAAAAACTTAAAAGGATTTAGCAAAGATGTAAAAGGCAACGAAGAAATAAAACAAGTAGCTACAATATCTGCAAATAATGACAGTGAAATTGGAAAAATTATTGCAGCCGCTATGGAAGAGGTAGGAAAAGAAGGGGTAATTACAGTTGAAGAAAGCAAAACAGCCAATACAGCATTAGAAATTGTGGAAGGTATGCAATTTGATAGAGGTTATTTGTCTCCTTATTTTATAAATGATAATGCACAAATGCATACTCAATTTAAAGATGCATATGTATTTATGACTGATAAAAAAATTGGAAGTGTAAAGGACTTAATTAAGACTTTAGAATTTGTAATAGCCAAACAAAAACCTCTACTAATAATTGCAGAAGATATTGAAGGAGAGGCTTTAGCTACTCTTATTGTAAATAAAGCCAGAGGAACTTGCCAAGTATGTGCAATTAAGGCTCCTGGATTTGGAAACACTAAAAAAGAATTCTTGGAAGATATAGCAGTTTTAACTGGAGGCCAAGTCTTTGCTATTGACAAAGGGATAAAGTTAGAAAAAGTTACTGATGTTTCTCCGTATTTAGGAACTTGCCGATCAATTACTGTAAATAATAAAAGTACAGTTTTAATTGATGGTGGAGGAGATATTGAGGCAATCAAAGAAAAGGCAGAAGAGATAAAAAAGTGTATTGATAATGCTACTTCTGATTACGAAATAGAAAAATATCAGGATAGATTAGCTAAACTTGCAGGAGGAGTTGCCATAATACTTATTGGTGCAGAATCAGAAGTAGAGATGAAAGAAAAGAAAGATAGGGTTGATGATGCATTAAATGCAACAAGGGCTGCAGTTGCCGAAGGAGTAATTCCTGGAGGTGGTATAGCTCTTATTAAGGCATCACAAAGCTTAAATGGTATTGAATTTGAAAATGATGAACAAAAAGAAGGATCAAAGATAATACTAGAGGCATGTCAGGAACCTTTTAATTGCATAATAAATAATACTGGTTTAAATTCAGAAGTTATTTTGAATCAAATAAGTGATGCAAGCAATGAAGGCTCTTCAGAAAATTATGGCTATGATGCTAGGAATGAAAAGGTAGTAGATATGTTTGAAGCAGGAATTATTGATCCTACTAAGGTAGCTAGAATAGCTCTTGAAAAAGCTGCATCAGTAGCAGGAACTTTATTGATTACTGAATGTGTGATCACAGAGGAAGAAGAAGAAAAACCAGAAGTAGTAGCTGGCCCTGGCCAATTAAATTTTTAAAAGGAACAAAATGGAAAATAGTACAGAAGAATTAAATGTTAATATTGATCTTGAACAAACAGATGCAGTTGTTTGTGGGGAATGTGGGAACCAAGTTTTTAATCACGGCTTTATGCTAAGAAAAGTGTCAGCAGTTTTAAGCCCATCGGGTGAAGAGGCAATGATACCAATTCAAGTGTTTGAATGTGCAAGTTGTGGACATGTAAACCCAGAATTTATCCCTAAAGGTCTAAAATAAAATAATATGCAACTTAAAACTCCAAAAGATTTAGCAATTAAAGCAAGAATGATGGGCAAGAAGACTATTTCTTATAGTCAATTTAACATGTATAAGCAATGCCCCCATCATTGGAAATTAGCCTACATTGATGGACGAAAGGTCTTTGAACCCTCCATCTTTTTAACGTTTGGAACAGCAATGCATGAAGTATTGCAGGAATATTTACAAACGATGTATGATACTACAGCAAAGGCTGCAGATGAGCTACCACTTGAAGCTAATCTTAAAGATAAAATGGCACTTCTTTATAAGGAAAGTGTAGAAGAGAATGATGGCAAACATTATTCTAGTAAAGATCAACTAACTGAATTTTATTATGATGGATGTGACATTATTGACTTCTTTAAAAAGAAAAGAGGGATATATTTTTCTAAAAAGAATTGCGAATTGGTTGGTATTGAGATGCCTTTATTAATTGAAACAGAGGAAAACAATAAGATCATGATGATGGGCTTTCAAGACATAGTTATAAAGGAGTCATATCAAAATGGGATAGAAAAGTTAAAGATTTTAGATATTAAAACTTCAACATTCGGATGGAGAGAGGGGCAGAAAAAAGATAATGGAGATCAATTAAGAATCTATAAAAAATATTTTTCAAAGCAATATGAAGTACCGGAAGAAAATATTGAAATTGAGTACTTTATTGTAAAAAGAAAGCTATATGAAAATTGTGACTTTCCACAAAGAAGAATTCAAATTTATAGACCCCCATCTGGTAAGCCATCTATGAATAAAACAAGTAGATCTTTAGCAGAATTTATAAAAACTGCATTTACTCCAGAAGGAAAGCATAATAAGGATAGAACATATCCAGCAATTGCAGGAAAGAATAATAAAAATTGTAAGTGGTGTGAATTTAAAAGTGATTATGATTTATGCCCAAAAGAAAACAGGATAAAAGAATGAGTAATTATAAAGATAAGAGAAGAAAAGTATATAAAAAGAGTTGGACTCCAAAGGGCCCATTTCAAGTACAGCAAGGTTTAGAGTTAAATTCAGAAAAAGGCTTTTTGGGCCGGTTATTTACACTTTTAACTAATCCATTCCTATATTTATTTAAAGGAAAAATACGCTATTAAATGAAGGTAAAAAGAATGAAAATTGGTCTTATTGGTTCATCGCGATATGAAAACAAACGTAAAATAAGAGAGACAATATTTAAACTTTCGCAAAAATTTAAAGATGATTTGGTTATAATTTCATGTGGAGAAAAAATAGGTGCTGAAAAATATATTAAAAGATACGCACTAGAATTAGGTTGTAATTATAAAGAATTTAATCCATCTCATACAGTGCGAAACTTATATTCAGCAATGAATGAAGGATTTTATAATAAACCCTACAAGCCAGCAAACTTTTTTCATCGTAATAAGCTTTTAACTAAGAATGTTAACATCATTATTGCATTTATGGAGAATACTAAAGGTTGTGAAGGCACATTGGATATAATTAAAAAGGCTAAAAAATTAGATAAAAAAGTTGTGATAATCAATTAATAAAATAGATCTTCTATATATTTATATATACATATATATAGAGGAGAGGTTATGAATTTTAAACTGACATCGGTAAAAGTTAAAGAAAAAGAATACATTAGATTTAAAAAGAAAGGTTTGGAATCTAATATAAAATTTCAAGAATTAGTTAATATTTCAATAAAAATGTTTAATGAGAATAAAGAATTTAGACAATGCATTGAAAACACAGTTAAAAATGGAACAAAATAATGGAACACAAATTACCAAAATTAAAAAGAATTGACCATAACAAGCCAAAGAAAAAGAAAATACTCTTAATGAGTGATGACTTAAGACTTCATTCTGGTATTGGAACAATGTCTAAGGAGTTTGTATTAGGAACACTACACAAATATGATTGGGTACAAATAGGAGGAGCAGTAAACCATCCAGATAAAGGAAAGGTTTTTGATCTAAGTGAAGATTCAGCAAAAGAAACAGGAGTACAAGATGCATCTGTTAAGGTTTATCCAGTTGATGGGTATGGCAATCCAGATATTCTTAGACAACTTCTAGCAATTGAAAAACCAGATGCCGTTTTACACTTTACAGATCCAAGATTTTGGATTTGGTTATATCAAATGGAGCATGAACTAAGGCAGCATATTCCTTTATTATACTATAATATTTGGGATGATCTTCCTGATCCACAATGGAATGAAAATTTTTATGAGTCTTGTGATCTTTTAATGGCAATATCTAAGCAGACATACGGAATTAATAAACGAGTAAGAAAAAGAAAGCCAGTTAAGGATTGGGAGCTAGCTTATGTTCCTCACGGAATAAATGAAAATAATTATAAGCCTATTGCAGATAGCGAAGATAATATAAAGGCTAAGAGATTAGAGTTATTTAAAGATGAACCAACTGATTTTGTGGCATTTTGGAACAATAGGAATATAAGAAGGAAAGTCCCAGGAGATGTAATTCTTGCATTTAAAACATTTTGTGATCAATTAACCCCTGAACAGGCTAAAAGATGCGCATTAGTAATGCATACACAACCAATTGATGATAATGGAACAAACCTCCACGAAGTAGTAAAAACGGTGTGTCCTGATTATAGAGTAATATTTCATGAAAAAAAGGTGAGCCCTCAAGAGTTAAACCTTCTTTATAATATTGCTGATGTTACAATAAATATGGCTTCTAACGAGGGATTCGGACTAAGTGGAGCGGAATCACTTTTGGCAGGAACTCCTATTATAAATAATGTAACAGGCGGCTTACAAGATCAATGTGGCTTTCACTATGAACAAGCAGAAACTTGGGACGCTGATGGAGTAACTACAACATCAACAAGGAAGTATTTTACTGCCGAAGACTATATTGAAATAGGAAGTCTTCATAATTTTAGAAAGTGGAAAGGTGCAGTTTCTGCGGGTGAATGGGCAAAACCAGTCTGGCCTTCAAACAGATCTCTACAAGGATCTCCTCCAACTCCCTATATTTTTGATGATAGATGCAGCTTTGAAGATGTAGGAGATATGATTTTGGAATGGTATAATACTGATAAAAAAGAAAGAAATGAAGCAGGACTAAAAGGTAGAAAATTTGCTCAAGATCCAAAAATAGGAATGGCATCACAAAATGGAATGTGTAAATTAATGATTGATGCAATTGATGGTACATTTAAAAATTGGAAACCTAGAAAAAGATTTTCTCTAATAACAGCTTAAAAAGGAATAATTATGAATAAAGAAGTTTTAGTATTTCAAGGACCTGTATCTAGTAGATCAGGTTATGGAGATCACTCAAGAGATCTTGTAAGGTCTTTAATAGCTATGGATAGATTTGATATTAAAATTATTGATATGCCCTGGGGGATGTGTCCTCGAAATGCATTGTATGATAAGGATAATGATATTGTGTCTTTATTTTTAAGAGAACAACTTACAAAACAACCAGAAGTTTTTGTACAAGTTAGTGTTCCTAATGAATTTCAACCAGTAGGAAAATACAATATTGGGATAACTGCAGGGATGGAAACTAATATGGTGCATCAAGATTGGTTGATGGGGTGTAATAGAATGGATAGAATAATTGTTCCATCAAATCACTCAAAGAGAACATTTTTGACTTCTCAATATGACCAAATGAATCCCCAAACTAATGAAAAGGTAGGAATTTTAAAGATTGAAAAACCTATTGATGTACTTTTTGAAGGGATAGATACTAACATTTTTAAAAAAATAGATAAAAAACAAATACCTACAAAGCTAAATGATGAGCTATCTAATATAAAAGAGAATTTCTGCTTTTTATTTGTTGGACATTGGTTATCAGGAACACCAGGCCAAGATAGAAAAGACATTTTTGGTTTAATAAAAACATTTTTTGAGGCATTCAAGGGCTCTTGTAGAAATTGTTCATCAGCAAAAATGCCTGCACTTATATTAAAAACTAGTGGTGCTACATTTAGTGTAATTGATAGACAAGATATATTAGATAAAATTGATATTGTAAAAAAAGAATATGAAGGCTATAAAAATATGCCCAATGTTTATCTTTTACACGGTGATCTTACTCAAGAAGAAATGAATGGACTTTATAATCACCCAAAGATTAAGGCTCATGTTAGCTTTACAAAGGGTGAAGGATTTGGTAGGCCACTTTTAGAAGCTTCTGTAAGTGCAAAACCAGTAATTGCTTCAAATTATTCTGGTCATGTAGACTTTTTAGGTCTTAATTCACCCCTTCTTCCTGGTGGACTCACAAAGGTTCATCCTAGTGCTGTTATGGAAAAAATGATACTAGCTGAAGCTTCATGGTATACAATTGATTATGGATATGCTCAAAAATTACTTAAAGATATTTATAAAAATTATAAGAAATATATACCTAATGCAAGAAAGCAAGCTTATTTTTCTAACACCAACTTTAGCATGGCTGAGATGAATGATAGATTTATACAGATTATGACTGATAATATTCCTAAAATGATGGAATTAAAACTTCCTAACCTAAAAGGAGAAAATGGTTCACCAAAATTAAAATTACCTAAGCTTAAAAAATTAGAATTGGAGAAATAAAATGAATGAAGAAGCAGAATTAGTAAATTGCCCTTGTTGTAAGTCAGATCAGTGCCTTATAGAAAGAGACAAAAAATTTACAGAAAGCAGATTATGTATGAGTTGTGGGATGACTACACAGGCGGCATACAAATTTGATTCACCAGAATTAAAAAATGTAGAAGAAAGATCACCAAAAATTGTAAATGAATTAAGATTTAAAGATGATGATCTTAAACAATATTGGTATCCTAGTACTATTCAAATTAAAAATAGAGGTATGATATATCCTATTGGGATGAAGGGAGATTGGAAATGGGCTGTTGCTCATGTTACTACTATTCCTCTTTTCGAAAGAATGAACTATCCTATTCCTGGAAAAGACAATGAGTATTTTGAAACAAAACTTGATGTTGAAAACGCTAGTGAATATAGTCAAGATAAATTTCTAGAAGCTTGTAAAGAATTAGAAATGGTAAAAGTAGGATAATATGCCTTCGTTTTATGCTGCACATACATTGAATATAGATCAGAATTTTACCATCCCCTATAATTTTATTCAAAAGGGAATGATATTAAAATTCAAATATGCCCCTATTGATGAGGGACAAAAATTATATATGATGGTGGTATTAAATAGCTATTGGAAGGGAAAGCTACATGGTCTCACTTTAAATAATTTTTCTCCTTTTATTTTAAATAAAATGGCAGAAGATTTAGGAGTATCTTATTCAAGAAATGTTCAAAATTTAATGACAATTAATATACCACATCTTATTATGGAACAATCTTCAAATAGATTCTATCATAAAGATATTAAGCCCTATATTGAACAAACTGGAAAATTAAATTATTCATATAGAACTATGTTCAAGAATAAAATACAAGGGCTTACTGCAGTTAATTATAAATTTAATACTAAAATCATGAATTTATTAAAAGGTACAGGAATATGATTAGTTACGGAATATTAGCTTGTAATGAGCATAAAGAATTAGATAGACTTTTAACATTTATATGTGAATACATTCAGGAGCCCAATGAAATTGTGGTTGTATTAGATGATGGAAATACTACTGATGAAGTTTATGATGTTATAGATAAATTTAAGGATAATATATCTTGTTATGCAAAGTCTCTTGACAATGATTTTGCTTTACAAAAGAATTTCCTAACACTGCAATGTGAAGGAGATTGGATATTTCAGCTAGATTCAGATGAAATGCCAAGTAAAAATCTTATGATGACCCTACAATCTATTGTATGGGCAAATCCAGACTGTGAAGCTTTTACATTCCCAAGAGTAAATACTGTTGACGGAATAACTGAGGAACATATTGAAAAGTGGAAGTGGAGAGTAAATGAAAAAGGTTGGGTAAATTTTCCAGACTATCAAATGCGAGTATATAGAAATATTCCAGATCGAATAAAGTGGATTAGACCAGTACATGAACACCTAACTGGATTTAGAACTCACACCACACTTCCGGCCGAAGAAGACTTTTGTATATATCACCATAAAGAAATTAGTCGGCAAGAAAAGCAAAATAAAATGTATGAAAAATTTAAGTAATTCAAAAAAAAATGTTATATTAATATATGGAAAACAAATTTATAGTTATAGTTCCTGCTTACAAGGTGGCAAAATGGATTGCACTCAATATTAATTTAATAAAAATGCAATCTTATACCAACTTTGAATGTTGGATAATTGATGATGGATCACATGATGGTACGGAAGAGATTACTTTAAATGCAATAAAGAATGATAGCCGATTCAATTATATAAAAAATGAAACTCGTATTGGTAGCTCTCTTCAAAATTATTACACTGCATTTAATAAAGCTAATCCAGCTGATAATGATATTATAGTTTGGTTAGATGGAGATGATTGGTTTTCATCAGTTTTTGTTTTAGACTATCTAAATAAATTTTATAATATTTATGATTGTTGGATGACTTATGGAACCTATCAAAGCTATCCAGCTGGAAGAGAAGGAAGCCATCATTGTGTTGAAGTCCCAGATGAAATACATCTAAATAAAAGTTACAGAAAATGGCATCATGTTTATTCTCACCTAAGAACTCATCGAGCATTTTTATTTAAAGAATTAGACAAAGAAAGTCTTATTGATAATAGAACAGGAAAGTTCTATACCGAGGCTACTGATTGTGCATATCTTTTTTCTATGGCAGAACTTTGTGGAAATAAAGAAAGAATAAAGTTAATTGATGACATCTTAGTCATATTAAATAGATCAAATCCCAATCAGGCTGCAGGAAATTTAAAAAAGCAAAAGGATACTGAGCAACATATTAGAAAACAAACTCCCTATAAAAGCTTAGAAAATATTATTATATGAAATTTAATATTGTAACATATATAAAGCCAAATCATAGTTTTGAAATGTTTGCTAGATCATTAGCTAATATACAACAAACAAAATATTTAGATAAATTTTGTATTTGTTTTGTAAAAAAATTATCAGATGAGTTTATAAATGAACTAAATAAATATGATAATATCATATGGAAAGATAATGTTGATAAGTTTTGGGCAACTGAAATGAAAATAATGATTGAACAGAATAACTCAAAATATTATTTTATTTGGGAAGAAGATTCACATATATATGATATTAACCAATTTGAACGATCATATGAATTTTTAGTTAATAAAGAAGTCGACTTCATGTTAACACAAGATAAAAAATGGATACAGCGAGCAAAATATTTACAAGAACATGATTTAGCAATACAACAAGATGAATTTTTATTTTTTAATTGGGGTACAAATTATGCAAAATTTTGCCGAGAATCATCAAATGATTTATTAGTTAATGGAGCATATCCTGTAGCAGTTAATGGAATATTTTCAAAAAGTTTATTGACCTCACTTTTAAATATGTTAACTCAATCCCAATATTGGAAAGATATAACAGCTGGTAATTTTAATCACTTTCATAGGAACCCAAAATTGCCACATAGCTTTGAAGTATTTCCTGGCTTTTGGTGGGAGGGTAAAAATAATGGATATGGTGATCTTGAATATAGTGCAATGGTATCTACAATTCAATATGCTGAAGAGCTAGGAGGTAGGCTAACTGATAAGGCTCAACCATCTCAAGATACAGTCAATATTGTAGGGTACGATGGCTGGTATAGTGAAAGTCCGTGGCACCGAAGTGGAACTAATATAAAAAATTTTAATGCAGACTTTAATAAAAGTGATGCTAATATTACATACTTTATTAAAGATGGAATATTTGAAATAAAAAATGGATATAAGTCAGACATAAATGTAGCTCTATTAACAGAATGTAGATTATTAGATCCAAAAAGGCATGCATTTTTAGAAGAAAATAGTGAATTATTTGACTATTTTGTAACCTATGATGATCATTTAATTGAAAATTTTAAAGATAAGGCTATTATTACTCCTTATGGAGGAAGTTGGATCCACCCAACAATGCAAAAGATATATAATAAAACAAAGCTTTGCTCATATATTACATCTAAAAAAACATACACCCAAAATCAAAATAAAAGAGTTAATCTATTAGAACATTTTTATAAAAGTGAAAATAATAAAATTGAACTATTTGGAAGGGGCCACAATCCTATCCCAGAAGTACATACACAAGATAAGATTGACGGAAAAATATTAGCCCTTAAAGATTTTGCTTTTTCAATTGTTATAGAAAATCATAGACAAGATAATTATTTCTCTGAAAAATTATTAGATTGTTTTTTAACTGGAACTGTCCCTTTATATTATGGGTGTAAGCATATTAAAAAATATTTTAATAGTGATGGAATGATCTTATTAGCTAATATTGAGGATGCAATACAAATTGTACCCAATTTAACTCATGAAAAATATAATTTAATGTTAGATGCAATACAAGAAAATTTTAATTTAGCCAAACAATATATTGACTCATTAAGCTATTCATATAAAATAATAAAAGAAAAGGAATGTTATGATACTAAAAAAATATAAGAACTATGAAATAAAACAATTAGAATCTGATGAGTATGAAGATTATGTTCTTTGGCAAAGCAAGGAAAGTGGAAATGATAGATGCTCCAATTTAGTTTTTAGAGATCTTTTAACATATAAAAATAAAACAGGTTTTATACTAGATTTAGATGCAACAATAATTGATGTGGGATGCAGAGGGAATGCTACCGTAGTAAAAGGATTCACTGAACAGGGATATGCAAATTGTTACGGCATAGATATAGGCTACGACGCAGAAGAAAATTGGAAGTTACTACCTCAAAATATCCAGGCAAAATTAAAAAGAAATGATGCACAAAATGGCTTACACTTTGATTATAAATATGACTTTATAACATGTTCTCATGTCTTAGAACATTGTCCCGATCCTAAAAAAGTGGTTGATATATTTTATAACGCATTAAAGGATGATGGAAGAATTCATCTTCAGATTCCTTTATCTACATATGATGAATATATTGAACATCACCCACACTTTGCATACTGGAAAGATAGAGATGCATTTTGTGAATTCTTAGAAGATTGCAATTTTAAAGTAGAATACTCTGAATATGGAACTCCAGACAATAGAAAGCCGTTTGATGACTTAATGGTGATTATTAAAAAAGATATAAAATGATTAAATACTATTCAAAAATAGAAAAAGATAAATTATTACATCTTATCAATAGGGCATTTGAAATAGAAGGCAGAACTGAAATAATTCCTAAAGATAATTTTATTCAGTGTGCTGCATTAAAGATGCCAAAAGATAAAACATTTCCGCCTCATAAGCATATTACAAAAGATAGGCACTATAAGGAGCAAATTGCTCAAGAGTCATGGGTAGTAATTAAAGGCAGTGTAAAGTGTATTTTTTATGATCTTGATGGAAGTATTATTGCAACCCCCATTTTGAAACCAGGTGATGCTAGTTTTACTCTTTATGGAGGCCACACGTATGAAATTTTAGAAGACAATACAATTGTTTATGAATATAAAACTGGTCCCTATGAAGGGCAGGAATTAGATAAAGAATTTTTAAAAATTAATAAGTAAAAAAGTATGAATATAAATTATAATGATATTATTTCTAGAAATAATCCTAATATTTTAGATGTAGGAGCCTTTGATGGGACTCATAGTCTCAAATTTGCTAATGAATATCCTGAAGGAAAAATATTTTCATTTGAGGCTGACCCAGATGTATGTGAGATATTTGAAAAAAATATTAACTTATATGATTTACCTAATAATAATATAACCCTAATTAAAAAGGCTGTAGGGGACAAGAATGGAACATTAATATTTAATAGAGCAATTGATAGTGAGGAAAGAAGAACAGGATCATCTGGCACATTTTTAACTCCCACTAAACACCTTCAACTTCACCCTCATGTGGCATTTCGACAAATTGAAGTTGATTGTATAACTTTAGATAGCTGGTTTGAAAATGAAAAGCTGGATTATATTGATCTTGCATGGACTGATGTCAATGGGGCTGAAATGGCTCTTTTACGGGGAGGCCAAAATACATTCAAGGCTACAAAATACTTACAACTTGAATGTATATCTTGGGCATTATGGAAAGATCAACCAACCAAAAATGAATTATTAGATCTTATTCCCAATTTTGAAATAATACATGATGAACATACTGATATGCTATTAAAAAATAAGGAGCTTGTATGAAGAAAATAAATATGGGATGTGGTTGGAGAAATTTTGGTCAAGAATGGATTCATATTGATGGAGGTGATTACGACCATTTAGACTCAAATGATATAACTAAATTGGACTATGAAGATAATTCAATTGATTTAATATATGCTTCTCATGTTATTGAGTATTTTGATAGAGAAGAAATCAGCAATATCTTAAAAGAATGGATTCGAGTATTAAAACCTGATGGAGTATTAAGATTGGCAGTTCCTAATTTCAAGGCTATGGTTAATATATATCTTAATAGTAGCTATTCATTAGATAATTTTTTAGGACTCCTTTATGGAAAAATGGATATGGGGAAGTCAAAAATATATCATAAAACAACCTACGACTTTGATAGTCTAAAATTATTATTAAAAAATTTAGAAATGAAAAACATTAAAATGTATGACTGGAGACAAACAGAACATTCAGCATATGATGATCATTCACAAGCATATATTCCTCATATGGATAAAGAAAATGGGATGCTTATAAGCTTAAATGTGGAGGCAAGAAAATGAGCTTTGAAACTATAAAAGAATTTGAAAAATTAACTTCATCATATTTTGGGGCCCCTTATGGAGTTGCAGTTGATTGTTGTACTCACGGAATTGAATTATGCCTAAGAATGAATAATGATAAAATAATAAGTGTACCTCATAGAACATATATTTCAATCCCATTTTTAGCAGAAAAATTAGGAATAGACTTAGTGTGGAAGGATGTTATTTGGAAAGATTATTACTATCTTACAAATAATATAATTGATGCAGCAGTATTATGGAAGAAAGATAGCTATATTCCAGGAACATTTATGTGTTTAAGTTTTCAATTTCAAAAACATTTAAGCTTAGGTCGGGGTGGTATGATTTTATGTGATGATTGGGAGTCTATGATGGTACTTAAAAAAATGAGTTATGATGGCAGATTGCCTGATATTCCGTGGAGAGATCAAAATATAGATTCAATGGGGTATCATTATTATATGACACCAGAAACTGCACAGCTTGGATTAGACAAATTAGACAAAGCAATAAAAACAAAACCAAAACAATGGATTGTAACAGATTGGCCAGACTTAACAAAAATGGATGTGTTCAAAGAAGTTACAGAAATAGATCCATATTTACAAACAAGATAAACAAAAAGGATTAATGATGGAAAATTTAAACTGTTATTCAAAACATTCACGTAATGATTTTGATATAAAAGAAGAACAACTTAATAGAGATAATTTAACATATTCTCATATTTTACAAGACGTAATGGCCCTTATGGTAAATGATTATAAATTTAATGGTAATTGTATAGATATAGGGTGTCAATCTCCTAATAGAATTAATAATACAGTATTATTACAATTATTTAATTGGAAATCTATTAATATAGATATTGGTAGATATGAGAATGACTGGTTGGCTATGGAAAATGCTGACTTTCATAACATGGATATGACAGTAAAGGAAAATGTAGATACAATAATGAATCTTGCACCCAATATTGTTGACTTTTTATCTATTGATATTGATGACTATTGTTTAGATTGTTTAAAGTTGATAGATTTGGAAAAAACAAGATTTAGATGTATTTGCATTGAACATAATAAGTATACAAATCTTATTCATAATAAAAAAGAACAACGTCACGAACAACGGGAAATTTTAAAAAAGGCTGGGTATGTTTTATTAGTTAAAAATGTAGCCCCTAATAATCAACAATGTGAAGATTGGTGGGTGGATCCAAATCTTGTAAATATTGAATCTTTTAAATATTTAGAAGGATTAGAATGTGACTTTCAAATATTAAATTATTGGTATGAGATGGATAAGTTCGCACCTAATCATGAAGAAAAAATCAACAATGCCAGACCAAACTTTCATAAGCAAACATTAGAAAAATTAAATTCAATTTATGCATAAAAATTTTTTTATATCAAGAAAATTTATTATATTTAATAAACAAGGAATAACATGAAAAAAGCATTTATAACAGGAATCGGAGGCCAAGATGGTAGCTATCTTGCTGAATATTTAGTAGAATTAGGATACGAAGTTCACGGAATAGTAAGAAGAAATTCAACCCCAGAACATCAAGATACAAGAATAGGACATCTTACAGAAAAAATACATACATACTATGGAGACCTTTTAGATCAAGGAGGCATGGAGAGGCTATTAGATAATATACAACCAGATGAAATTTATAAT
>Ga0098061_1000470_pt1 | contig 19401 bp, 7 predicted proteins | sample 22_taG_FD_92579 | JGI IMG/M metagenome (GOLD analysis project Ga0098061, IMG submission 92579) | Marine viral communities from the Subarctic Pacific Ocean - 22_ETSP_OMZ_AT15343 metaG | ecosystem: Environmental > Aquatic > Marine > Oceanic | place: Subarctic Pacific Ocean | collected 2015-01-20
CTGGTTTGAATACCAAGCAAGTTGTCAACAATCTCAACAAAATGCGCGAGAAATATAGGATTTTCAAGAGAAAATGGGACGAGGGAAAGATTTAAACTTAGAAGAGAGATTAGAAGAAGCAGTAGATAATGTGCGCAAAGATCGTACAATCATTCACTCGCTTCTGGCCGATCTTATCATCTACATGAAGAAGGACGACTCTTCACATAAAGAGTGCGGACTGATCGCTTCGAAGTACGTAGAAACCCTCCAGCGCTCAAATGAGCAACTTGTTAAAGTATCAAGCATTCTCCACAAAAAAGACAGTAAGACTCAAGGACTTAGCGAAGTTGACAAGTCTGAGTTGTTCGACATTATTAATGGCGGAGGACAAGAAGAGTAATGGCCAATTATAACGATTCAGAACTGGAGAATGCCTTCGGCACAGCCGGGCTGGCATATGGTACTCTAAACCCAGCCGTGGTTTCTAAACAAACTCCGTATGACACTAACGCTGTTGACGAATTTTCTTTAATGCGAGGCGTGATAGACGACTATGTAAACCCTCAAGTACTTAAAACTGAAAGTGAGTTCGTTGGGATCGTAGTAAAGGTTGAGAGAAGCATTCTTAGTTGCACCGACAAAGGACAACAATTAAAGACGATTGAAACAGACGCTCCCACCTTTGAGGATTGTAAAGATCCAGGTAAAGATCCGTCCCGGACCTCCGTCCGCGACGGCGTACTTATGAATCCTGAAGAAGTGAAGGCTTGGCAGCCGAAACACAAAGAATTCATTGAATGCAAAGAACGTAACAAGGCATATACGACCAACATCTTAAATACCACAGAGATACAGAACAACATAGGATATGTTAGAGTATGTATTCCCGAACTCGATCCACGACCACTTCCTACCGACTGGCCAAGCTCAAATGCAAAGGAACTTCGGTCGGGTTGTCTCAAGGGGCAAAAGCTAGCACTATCGATTGCCGAAACATATCCGGTGTTTCGATATGGGTTGAGTTTGACAGACCAAAACTTTATTACGCCCGGGGCCCTTGTCCGAGTCCGATTGACCTATAAACCCATGGGGCCCCAAGGGATCACTTCTGGAGTCCCGGACGTCTCTCAAGGAGGCACAATACTTGAGGTTATAAGAAACGATAATAACCAGCCCATTGTTCTATCTGGTGGGGGCGCCGCCAGCGCTAAGGACGTCACCACACCGTGCCCGGATCCTCCGCTCCCCCCACAGGTGGTCGCGGATCCTACACAACAAGACCCGAAACTCACGGATGACAAAGTGGCAGGACTGCCAGTTGTTGCAAAGAGTGAGATATTTATCGGGGAGGATAAAAAAACAAGGAAGCAACTAACAAAAAACTTGTTTTTGAAGGATTTTAAATGCCGCGGCAAGAAAACATGCAAAAACCCCCCCCCATCGACCGGCGGACCGGCAGCCCAGGTACCCTCAAAATATTACAAGAATGTGAAGATTTTAGCCCAGAACTTAGAAGTATTAATTCAATATTTATATCCAAATGGAGTCGATAGAAAGCGGTTTTCAATTACCAGCGGTTATCGAACCCGGCAATACAATAAATGCATAAAGGGCGCAAAGAATAGTCAGCATGCTCTCGCCCGCGCAGCCGATATTACGTTCATAGATTTTAAGCCTCGTCAAGTTTTCTTGGCGATTATGGATCTTATTAATCGTGGACTTATGCGAGAGGGAGGAGTTGGATATTATTGGTATGCTGCAACGAAGACTGGTTTTGTTCACTATGACGTTCGAAACCCCGGAGGGGCAGGAGGCGCCCGAGCCAAGAAGACTGAACAATATTGGCTAGGCGCGTCGAAGGGCCCACGCTGGTACCAGCTAGATAAAAAGGGTAAGCAAAAGCGTGGGTATGAAGCAAACATCAAAAAAGAAGTAGACATTATAGGAGAATATCACAAAAAAGCGATCGACCTTGAGGTAGTGCTTCCCAACATGTTTGAAGACAGATATTGGTCTACATCAAATCCCCCAGGCAACCCTGACGGCACGGACGACGCCAGGCAGCCCCCCAAAGCAACAGAATAATGAGTAAGCCATCGATTAGGACCGTCGCCCGTGATACGGAGAGCATGACGTCAGATGAACGTCTCCGTAATCAACAAATGAAAGACCAGGGCGCCCCACCCGCAGACTACAAAGGGGTGTATTGCCACCCCCAAGCTTCAGTCGCTCCGCACTACATTCCGCGCCCCAATGAAATTAATCATATTCATCCTGAAGGGGCTTCCATGTGCATGGGTACCGATAACTTGGGTCCACGCAGTCATGGCTTTGGCGGATCTGGCGAAACTCGCAGCGCCCGAATTGACCTTGTCGTCGGACGAAATGGCAACAATTCAAGCCCACAACAATACGTTGATCCGGATCCATTCCGCGACGCAGCACGCATCTATATCTCTCAAAAGACCAATTGTGACCAGAATTTTGGCATAGTGGAGGGAAAAGTCGGCTGCCCCAAAGCTACCTCCGCAGTTGTGGTTAAAGCCGACAGTGTCAGGTTAATTGGTCGCTCGGGAATCAAAATAGTTACAGGGCAAGGAAGAAAGGGCGAGACCAACGCTCTTGGTGGTGAGCCAGCAAAGAGTGGTATTGATCTGATTGCATTAAACAGCGACGGTACAGATGCAGAAGGGAACCCACTACTCCAACCTCTAGTCAAGGGCATTAACATATCTCTTGCTCTGGAAGAATTGGCGTTTCAAATCTCAAGCGTGATCAACTCGGTAGCAGCATTTTCAGCATATCAGTTAGCCTGGAATGCTGCCGTAGCTAGTCATAATCACATTAGCCCTGCGTTTGCTGCGCCCACGACACCGTCACCACTATTACCGGTTGCAGCACAACAAAATGCAAAAGAGTTGGCAGGCAAATTGATGCCAGATTTGGTAGTAGCACGTGTAAATAACGCAACATATGTTGGTAACTACCTTATCGATAGCGCCCCGTTCTATATTTTGAGTGCGTTCAATAATACCAACTAGAGAATCTTCATGAGTTTAAGAGTAAGCGAACATAAACCTGAGGCACTTAAATCCAAACTCATTAACTGGCTACGCTTGGCTGTTGAAAATGGTTATGGCTGGCGGTATTATGGGGATAATGATTCCAGAGTGGCGCGCACGATTGGTACCGACGGCGCTGATTATGCTCTTGGAAATGAGGACCTCTGGAGTGACACCACCAAGAATATCTTTGAGGATTATAAGGCATCTTTCGGACAGCAACTGAGCCCCCAGCTTCGTGTGGATGCCTATGGAGCCGCGGCTGACAGCGTGACAGTGGACCTAATGGAGTCTTCGTATAAGTTAGCCGTATCGTCAGTACCTGATGGTGCAGATATTGTGGCATCTGAACAATTCCGTAATTGGTATCTAGATGTATATCTCGGAGAGATCTTAGGTTATCCTCCGGAATCAATTGATAAACTGCGCACAGCAATTGGAAAAGGGGTGCCACTAAAGACATTTCAAAATTCATTCAACGATCCAGCGCACTACAAAGCTCCGCTAGGACGCCCAAATTCTCCACTGCCAGCATCAATGATAGAGGCGCCCCCTGGCTCAGAGGCACAAATCGCTTACGTTTACGGCCGTGCCTCATTACTGAATGCTGCCAATATTGAATTTGAAGGAGAGAGTGGGACAATCGAAGAATATGCAAAAGAGAAGATCGACGAAGATTCTGGACTTCCAAAGGCTTTAATTGAGAAAAGATACTTGCTTGGGCGAAGCTCTTACAAAGCACAAATTGTAGAACAATGGCAAAAAGGCGGAGATCTAACAAGCCGGGGCTTACAGGGGTTTAATAGTGCCGCCAACGATGCCACCAAGAATGTGAGACAAAAGGTAGATCCACAATATATGATCCCTGACGGAGCATTTCAGCGAGTATTGGAATATAACATTGGCTTTATTGACAATATAGGGGAAGATGAGTGGGTGCACTTCAACGGAATAACCAATAGTACACCGCTGCCGTTCCCGATTTTTGACGGGACAAAGTGGTATGAAAGGACGCATGAGGAACCCTGGCGTGAAGAATTTTATAATACGATCAATATCACCATAGAATGCGACGGAGTGGTTACTTCCCCATATACGACATTGGTCCCGCGGGAGTTGCAGTTAGAACGTGTTTCAAACTTGCTAACAGATGAGTCTAGGTGGCTCAAACTTTATACAGGTGAGCAAGTGTGGTGGCTGGATTCCACGAAACCAAGTGCACCCCCCCGCGAGAGCTTTATGGAGTTACTTGCCCCCGAGGGAGGTGCCATATTCTCCCGCAAGTTCCGTACACAAGTTAAGGAAAACATCACCAATAGCCTCGCCGGCCCCCGGGACGCGAAAGAAACACCTCTAGGGGAATTTTTGGGAGGAGGACCCCGAGAATGGTTGTCGATAGCCGGCGGAGTACCAGATGACTTTCTTGATGAAGTAAGAAAATCAGCCGTAAGTCATATATTAAAAAATCTTGATAAGATGGGCGGACCCACCGATCGAGGGTGGTCGAATCCGAAGGTTTTGGAACTCATAGCCAATCATGCCTTCGTGACCAACTGGCATCAAGAGAAAGGGGGAAATCTTTTTCTTACCGTAACCATACATAGAAGTTACTTTGATGTGCTCCCGCGCAACACTAACCAAATGTCCAAGTATGAGGTTGCTTTTGGCGACGGTTCATACTACGGAGGCTATTACGAGCACCACCTCAGGTTCAACGGTAGCTTCGGCAAGAGCTTTGAAAAATTCAAAACTGCCATGAAATCTTTCCAAGATAAATTGGAAGAAGAGAAGAAGACTGCCATCATCAGCGATGAAAGCTTCGCCATTTCTGGAGAACCCTCAGGACCTCAGCTGAGTCAATTTGGTAGCTTTAAGGAGTTTCTTAACGTTCATGAGGGCCCCGGTAACAACTTCGCCGGCACCGTAACAACCTTTTTAGATATAAATTCTTCTCCTGGTTACAGTGTAAAGCCGCACGAACTCGCGGAACTTGTATTCATTTGCGACTCTGCCTATTCTTTAAAGGGCATTTACGCAATTGTCAACGGGCAAAAAAGGCCGCTCAGAATTGGGTTTGGCGCCTTCCGAAATGATCTCGCAGTATCTAAACAAAACATACTGTATCTCATTAACATGGAGCAAATTGTTGAGGCGGACCTGGCGAAGAAAAGTATAGGAGATTTCCTAAGAGATTTTGTCATTAGTCCCCCGACTCTTACTCCTACTTCTACGGAGAAGGGTAAACTTCATGACAGCGTGAAAACACTCCAACAACTTAACGAAGAAAACAACTATCTGAGCGACGTCAAGATCCAGGAAATGGTAGCAGAAGCCACTGAAAAGAGGGCTCACTGGAGTGGGAGTCCTACTTTTGTATTCCTAGAACAGACTACGTCAAAAATACAAAGCATTAGCGATGCATATGAACACTTCCTTGCCAAGTATGGTGTAACTGAAGTTGCCAAGCAGATTATGCAATGTATAATTGAGCTAATCGGGATAGACTGGAGTTGTGAGGCTCGCCTGGAGGCTGCTTTTAATTATCTTGGTGTAGAAGAATTTAGAAAGAACGTCCTTCTTCCTTATTTTGAGATCGCTGGCTGGGGCGCAGACGCCCTTGCTAAATCGACTGCAAGTACGTACGCACAAGCCGAAGCCGCTCTAGAGCCAGTTCGTCAACGTCGTCGTGAAACCTATTACGGTTCTTTGGCCAAAATAGATAGCTCTTATATGTTCATGAGCGCTGAGGATTTGGAAAAAGCCTTTGAAAGCGCAGCCGGCGCCAAACAAGGGCTAGCCGAGCTAGATGCCCAGACGACGAAGCGGGCGTCATTTGTAGATTTTTCCGAAGACGCAGCGTTATTCATCGAGGAACTAGGTGAGAAGTTTGAATTAGAATCAATTTGTGAAAACTTGGCAAGCTACTTAAGCCAGTTGATGGACATTGTAACTGATATTGGCTTCAATGATCTTAGCTTCAGTATTACGATGCCTAACCCTCCCAAGATTGGTCTTCCCACCATAAAACCGATCGCCACCGGCGCACTGCTTGATGCGATTGGTGAAGCGATGAAGGAGGCTCTCCAAGAAGCGATCGAAAAGGCAACCGCTGGTTTAGTCCGTGCGCTTCTCAAGACAATCCTTAGGATATGCCAGGATTTGCGAAATGCGGTCAAGGCGGGAAAGCAAGTAGGTGATACACCCAAAGTACCAATCTCTGCGGCAGATCTACAGGGTCTCCTCGACGGACTGTTCGGACCTGACGGTAACTCAGGAAAAGGTGCTCTCCCCAAATTCAAGGCACCGTTCGAGTTATCCGTATCAAGCGATAACACGGCAGCACAGCTACAGTTGTTCCTGGACGAGATAACCTCTAAAATGTTACCCAGTACTCTATGCAACTTACTTAATGGCGTTGCATCGTCCGCTACGCTCAAAAGCACACTTAAGTCCGCTAGACGCCACCCAGAGCTACGCGACGTTTTCTTGGATGCGGACACTACGCGACAGGTTTTCTTGCGCTTAGGATCGCTGGTGAGCCCAGGGTTCTGTGCTTCGTTGTTATCCTTCAACGAGGACATAATAGATGACACGTGCGATATCCCTCCCCCTTCTGATAATTTAGGGCAGAGAAACCAAAAGGATTATCAGGATCTTAAGCAGGATTTGGACGCGCAACTCCAACAGTATTTGAAACTAGCCTCTGGTGATCAAAGCCAGATCATGGATAACTTAATAGAGCCACCGTGCAATCCACCCCCTTCAGATCCTGCGTCGGCAACCCCGCCAAAGCCTCCCGTTGTAAACTGGAAGGCTATCCCAGTTGTCGAAGCCTCGAACAATACTGCGATCAATGTGTTTTATGCCAATATTAAACAGCGCTTTGCTTCCAATATACCCTCGTCTTACAAAAACACGATCAAATTGTCCAACAAACCGACAGTTAGAGAAGCGGAATTAACTGAAAAGGATTTGTCCCGTGTAGTAGAAATCGACACCGCCTTATCCGACACCTTTGGTATCGATCCCGGGACAAATGCTCACTTCATAGCCGAAAAGATAGCAATATCAGAAATCCTGACGGCAATAAAATCTTCCCCGGGTTTCGTGCGCTTTATATCCCCCGTATTTCCGTTGGCTCAGGCAGATATTGTTAATGGCGTCCACCCGTCGATAGGACACTGGCGCAAAAGATATTTAAATTCTCATTATCTAGGGACCGACGATACGAATCTCCCCCAAATCCCCGATGTAGCGTTTCTAGGAGGACTGCCCAATGTAGCCCCTTATGCAGAGAATACGTTTAAGGGTTTTAAAATAGAGTATGAAAACGATCTTCCGGGACCAACACCCCCTCTTTCTGAGGTGATGCATCAAATAGAGAACGCAGCTGTTGTTGCCCCTGCCACTATCGGGACTCTGGATGGGCAAATTCCGAACCACCGCCATAACCAATGGAACTCACGTCAAATAACAAGAATTCCTGAGAGGGCACAGACATTATTATACCCTGCCACAGAAGTTGTTGACAAACTATCAAAGCAGTTTAAACAATTTGCGTACAACAACATCAGCGAAGTTAAATTTAATAAAGAGCCCAACTCTAAGTTGGAATTTAAGATGAATCTTAGCCAGGTGCTTACAGATAAGATCGATACAGGTGCAAATGATCGGGATGAGTTCCGGGCATTTTATAACAATAGTACCGAAGTAACACAGCCGGCTGCTGCCGAAGACCCCTCCCTTACTAACGTGGAACAGTATGACGTTAATTATTATGATATTGTTGAAAATGGAACTGACCCAGAGTTAAAGCCGCCTGGCGAAGAAAAGAGCGAGATGTTTTTAAAGAAAATTGATAGATATTTTCAGCTTCACGCAGATGTATCACTCGCTGATGATGTCGATAAATTTAAATTTAAAAAAGCTTACATGATGCAGTGTTTGCTCTATACGGCCGAAGTTATCGATACTGCACCAAATGGCCCGATTCAGACGGCTGATGATCTGACAAATATAGAGTTTACTCCTTCACGTCAGGATAGAACATGGAGAGCAAATGGCTTCATAGAGCGCCCTCCTCTTGACGGAGCCCCTGTTGCACCGGGAAAGCCAATTGATTTTATGGAAATCCCACCCTCGGTCCCGCACGGGGATCTCACTAGCATGCGTGCCCTAAAGAAGCTGGTAAAGGATGCTTTCCAGGAAACGCCTGTATGTGATCCTGCCGGCTCACCGCTAGAGGATAAGAACATACCACAATTAGCCAAAGCCGCACTCCTGGGGGTCATATACCTCTACATGAGGACATATACACTACAATTCTTCATGAAAATATACCCATTCTCAGTACAATATAGTCTTCTTGACATTTGTCGCTCTAATTTGGTTCCTCTTCATATCGCACAAAAATTCAAGGCAGATCTTAGCCAAGATGCGGGATTTTATTGTGACTTTATGGAAATTGCCGGCAGCATTATGAGGGAGAGGAAAATAAGAAACGATGAACTTGTGAGTCGCGACCCCATCACCGGCCGCCCCATTGAGATGAACTCACAAGACGATATGTTGGTGTTCTTCATAAAGGAGCAGATTGCTTCCTTGAATGAGGAATTCGAATACATTATTGAGGATCACCTTAAAGAAATGGAGGGTCTAAACTTATTGACGCCAGAGAAGCAACGTGCGTGGGAACGCGTTCGACGCGACAAGAAGAAGAAACCTCTAGATTTCTTTTTGTTAGATCCGGACACTCTAGATTGCGCCTCAAGTTATGCATTCTATACTGACTCTTCATCTGGGGAAAAATATGAGGGATTCAATGGCGGTAAATTTTACTTTGAAAAATACATACGGGTAATCGACAAATCTCCGGATCAGATGCCGCAAAGCGTGATCACCGATCTGCTACGCGCCCGTCGCCCTGAGATGGTCCCTGAAGACTGGTTGCGGGAGATTAGCAATTCGTTTCAAGATGCTCCTCACGAAGACCAAGTCCGTAATTTTCTGGAAACGCCAGATTTAGTTAATGTTGTAAACATTGAGGATTGGAGTGCATTTTGGGACGATGCTAGAGAACAAGAGGGAATAAGCGATCTTCTTTTAACAAACAAGCCGTCAGACTTTTTTGAAAGTGTATCACTTGGAGTGAGGCTTGTATATGTACTTCCTTATTCACAATTTCCCGGCGACCCCGCCCTACCGCCAGTAGATGATCCAGATAATATCCTTGGTGTTGACGGTCACAGCATTTTTGCAGATCCGGAAACCCTCGTTTCGGTGATGAACCCAGAATTTTCTCGAAATGAGAAAGCCGGCCGCCTGCTGCAGGTCACCCATACTGTACCACCGATGACTCGTCAAATAATTTCTTTGCCGCTCATGGAAAGAGAGTTCGACCTGATCGCTAGCGGTGACTCTTGGTCCCGCGTGGCAGCCCGCTCCAATAACCATCTCGCCGCTCAAAATACACGAATTGTAGATTTAAGAAGCGAACTGGAAAATGAGCCAGAGTTTAAGTTTCTATTTGATTATATCTTCCCAACAGATAGATTGTTCGCAGATGCCTTTGTAAATGTTAACCTTAACGTTTCTCAAAACTATCGAGAAACCAACAACTCTTATACAGCAGTTAAGAGAGCATTAAGGAACTTATTCTACGTATTGATTAATGATGATCCTATTAATAAGTGCAAAGAATACGAAGACGCAGACATCATGGCATCGCTAATGGGACTTGATTGGGGTTCAATTATGGAAGATATGGGCATCGATATTATACAGATCACGTTTGACTTCTTTGCATCGATCCTCATGGCGGCCGTTAACATCTTAGGATCTGCCATAGATCCGTTTGGGCTGTTAAAGTTAGTGCTTTGCCCATTAATACCCACTGAGGGGGAGTTTGGTGGCTTCGGCAGAACAATTAAGAAGGAGTGGGACTGCCTAACGTTACCTCCGTTCCCGCAACTTCCATCATCTGACTCTCCCACAGCATGCAAGACCGGCGGACTTTCACCAGAGTGCCTAAACGTGCCCCAGTACACGATTATTAAAGGGCCCGACGGAAATCAACTCTTGGAGATTCCAGAAGAGTTTAAGCCGGGACTTGGGCCCAACGATCCTGTGATCACTTACACCACGAAAGAGGCACTGGATACGGCTAAGGAGACGCGTCAAGACGCTGAGAGGGCCGCTACCCGCATCGCCCTGGACGCCAGCGACAACAAATCCGAACAATCCCCACTCTCGGCCTGGGCTTTCAGTGCCAGCCCTCCAGCTGAACCGGACGATAGCTGAAATTGGATACTATAGATAAAACTTTGCTAGTTTTCCGTCCAAGTTCATAATTAGTGTAGGATAAAAATGCCAGGACTTACCCCACGATTGCCGATAGAGCGAACTCCTCAAGACGGATATGCTTTAATTCAGACATACGCAGACCTAATAACACAGAATTTAAAAAATATTGTGCTGACAAGTCCTGGTGAACGGATGATGGATCCGGTCTTCGGCGTGGGCTTACGAAACTACCTATTCTCTCAGAATGTTTTTGAGGTTCACGAAAACTTGAAGATTGCGATCTCGCAACAAGTGGGCAAATACATGCCTTATGTGGAGCTTCAGTATATTGACGTTTCGGATATAGATGAATCTAATGCAGTACATGTTTCAATTCAATATCGAGTACCATCACTCGGTGTCGCAGATAGTATAGATGTTAGTACTTCCTTGAGAGACGGTACTATCATAGAAATGTAAACTTAGAGAACTTATTGAATGCCAAAGAAAAAAGTAGCAGTTAAATATACGAGCAGGGATTTTGAATCCATTAAAACGGATTTAGTAGATTATGCAAAACGTTATTATCCTGACACATTCAGAGATTTTGGTGATGCTGGTTTTGGCTCCTTGATGCTTGATACAGTAGCTTATGTGGGCGATATGCTTTCGTTCTATCTTGATTATCAGGCGAACGAGTCTTTTTTGCCTACTGCGATCGAATATGATAATGTTGTCAAACTATCGAGACAGTTGGGATACAAGCTGGATCTAACCCCTAGTGCTTTTGGAACTGCGGCTTTTTATCTTCTTATCCCTGCTGATCCTGTCACATTAGCTCCTGATACTCAATATATGCCCGTCCTTGAGCGCGGCACAACAGTGTCCACGGCTGACGGGAGAGGGTACATTTTAAATGAAGACGTGAACTTCGGGAGTCTAGAGGGCATTGACCCTGTTTCCGCCCGCCAGGATCCGACAACAGGTAATACGAGCTTTTTTGCCGTCAAAGCTTATGGGCAAGTAATATCTGGAGATATCTTGAGCGAGGATGTCATCGTTGGAAACTTTGAAAAGTTTAGAAAGATCAAGTTGAGTGGCGAGAATATAACTGAAGTCTTGTCAGTAAAAGATTCTGAGGGCAATGAATACTTCGAAGTAGATTACCTATCGCAAGATGTTGTATATAAGCCCACAAGAAATCGGAATTCTGATAAAGACGATGTTAACTCTGTCCTTACTGCCGTACCAGTTCCACGCCGGTTCATTGTAGAAAAGGATCGCACTCAGATCGTACTCCAGTTTGGTTTCGGTTCAGACTCTGAGCTTGACACTAGGACCATCGCCGATCCCAGTCAAGTAGTTTTAAAGGTCATTGGTCGCGATTACTTTACAGATAAGACAGTCGATCCCAGTCGTCTTCTTCAAACAGATAAGCTTGGAGTCGGACCATCTGACACAACGTTGACAATTAAATACAGGACGAATAGTGAAGCAAACATGAATGCTGCTCCAGGCGCCCTTAACAATGTTGTGGGCCCAATAGCGAGATTTGATAATCTTTCTTCTTTGAATCTTGCAACTGCAAATCAAGTTATATCATCTCTAGAAGTTAGTAATGAAAATTCTATCGTGGGGAGTGTTTCTTACCCCACCGCAGAGGAAATCAAGAAAAAGGCGTACGCTGCTTTCGCAACACAAAACCGCGCGGTCACAAAACAAGACTACATAACGATGGTATACAACATGCCAGCCGAATTTGGCGCAGTAAAGAGATGCAACATAGTGCAGGACAAAGATTCCTTTAAGCGAAATCTGAATTTATATGTTATTTCTGAGAATAGGGCTGGCCGCCTGATATCTTCGAATGCTACGCTGAAACAAAATATAAAGAAGTGGTTAACCAGCGTTAAAATGATTAATGATACCGTTGATATATTGGATGCGAGAGTAATAAACTTTGGAATAGATTTCAGTGCAGTCCTTGATTACGGGGCTAACAGGGTAGATGTTATGAGTGATGTTCAGGCAGCTTTAGAGGATTACTTTGACACTGTTCCGAATATGGGAGAGTCCTTTTTCATTTCTGACATTTACAACGTGGTAAACGATTCTGAAGGGGTGGTTGACGTGACTGATGTTACTATCAAGGTCTTAACTGGGGGGAATTATTCCGCAACCTCTTTTATTATAAATGATCATATGACAATTGACGGAAGAATTATAGAGATGCCAATCGATTTTATATGGGAAATTAAATACCCCAAAGTTGACATTAAGGGAACATTTAGGTAAGTGGCTATCAAGCGATATACGGCGGATGCAGATAACACTCTGACAAACGCCTTTGAGACAAATTTGGTGACCCGAGGTACCGGCTCCAACATGGGTCGCGCCGATATTTTAGAGGTGTTTCACATTTTTGGACAGGAATCCTCAACTTCTCAAGAGCTATCTCGGGTACTGATCAACTTCCCGGTCTCGGATATTTCTACTGACCGAACAAACGGCGACGTTCCCGCCAGCGGGAGTGTCTCTTTCTATCTCCGGATGTTTAATGCTCCTCACGCCTCCACGATTCCACGAGACATCACTTTATCCGTCATGCCCGTATCCCAATCATGGGAGGAGGGTTATGGCTTGGATATGGAGAATTATAGTGATCTGACGTATGATCAAACTGGCTCCAACTGGGTTAATGCCGGCTCTGGGAGTACTTGGACCACGGCCGGCGGCGACTTCTTGGATCAAAACAAGAATGAGAATGTCTTCGATATCGCGATGGAAGATGGTACAGAGGACATAGAGTTAGATATCACGCCGCTCGTCGAGGACTGGATTAAAGGCAGTGGAGATTCCGGAGTGGACAACTACGGAATTGTTGTACGCCTCACTTCAAGCATAGAAACTGGCGGTACCACCCAGTACACCAAGAAATTCTTCGCTCGCTCTTCGCAATATTTCTTTAAGCGCCCACTGATCGAGGCACGATGGGACTCCTCTACAACAGATGATAGAGGGAACTTCTATTACAGTAGCTCAATAGCCCCGGCCGCCGACAACTTGAACACGCTCTATCTCTATAACGTGATTAGAGGGCAGTTAGCGGATATTCCCGGGACCGATCAGGGAGCCATCTATGTGAGCGTCTACTCTGGCTCAGACGATAACAGTGAGCCGTCAGCTTCCAAACTTCAATTAAGTATTGGCGGCGACGTTGCTGCAGCCAATGATCTTAATATAACCGGTGGTTATGTATCGACAGGCATCTATTCTGCTACCTTTGCCGTTACGGCTGCCGCAACTCCATTAACTAGATTATTTGATATCTGGCATGATGATGCGGGGGTTGAGTTTCATACTGCTTCCATTACTCCTAAAACCTTTGGCTCTTCAAACTATAACTTGAATTATGAGTTAGTTGAGAAAGTAACAAATCTTAAGGCCGTTTACCATGTCGATGAGAAGACTACAAGATTTAGACTCTATACAAGACAAAAAAATTGGAACCCGAATATCTATACGAAGGCTATAGCTCAAATTGAAAACTATCCTGTCGAGACTGTTTATTATAGTCTGTACAGAACCTACGATCAGTATCCTATTTTTGCTTATGGCACCGGCAGTAGTGATCATAATTGTACAAAGTTATCCCTAGACACTACTGGTAGCTATTTTGATATAGATGTCGATGCTTTGGAGCCGGGATACTCTTACACTCTAAGATTTATTTATTACTTGAGTAACAAATACGTTGAGGGAGAGAAAGAGTTTAAGTTTAGAGTCGAAAAATGAGCGACAGTTTAAAAAACTTATTTAAAAAGGGCGGCAACCGGGCGACTCTTGATAACAAGAGCATCTCTGAGATTGCCGACGAAACAAACTCTGTTACCAACAAGTACGTTGCAGAATATGTTGATAAAAAGAGAAGACTTCTACCACATATTGACTTTGTATCTGCTTCAAACTTTGTAAAGTTTGGTTTAGCTGAGAAGTATTACGAAGATGCTATTGATCGCATCACCACCCTCTATCCTTACGATGGATCCCGCTACGAAAAATTACAATGGGAAAATAGCTCATCATTTCTAGAGCTTCATTTGTATGACAACGATTACCCGCGCTCAACCGGCTACGTAACATTTGCCTCCGGCGGGTACGCAATTGATAGCGGTGAATGGGGAAACCCAGCCACGAAGGAATATGTCCATTTCTACGGGGGACCAAACACAGCCTCAGCAGGGATGATTGGAAAGCCAATCTATACAACTTATAGTGGATCTAACGTTTGGGACACTGGAAGTCTTCGAGAATCAAACCTCTATTGTGACGTTTCCGGCAGTGGCATGACGATAGAGTTCTGGTTGAAGATGGGCGAGCTTGACCCCACTACAACCACCCCATATCAAATGATATTTGATATGTCAAATGGAATCTCCCCAGAGGCTCCTCCCATATGGGACCAGGGCGCCGGCGCTTCCTCGGGCCGAGTTTCCTTATATCTATACAACTCCGACGGCGGCGGTGATGCCTATAAAGGACTAGTATTTACATTCCAATCTGGCACGATCGGAGGTGGATCCAAGTACACGACATTTCCTGTCAGACCAATATATTCGGTAGATGATGGGTTTGATTTTGCTACCACCGGTTCGTGGAATCACTATGCTGTCTCTGTAGAATCGCGCACGGACACCTCCTTCGCCGGAACCACAGCTAATTATCCGGGGGTTCTGACGGTAAAGACTTATCGTAATGGGACTTTGGTAAACACTGTTGAGCGAGCCTGTGGAAATGAGCCACTAGCCATAACGGGGAGCCTGCAGGCAACGATAGGTGCCACCTGTCGTGGTTATCGTAGTGGAGTCATTACGGAAACTGGCTCCTTAGGCTGGTACAAGCTCTCCGGTTCAGTAGACGAATTCAGATATTGGAAAACTGTCAGAAACGCAAAGGAGATAGGACTAAACTGGCTTGATCAGGTTGACGGTGGTGTAAATAAAGAGGATGCAACAAACAAGCTTGGTGTTTATTACAAGTTTAACGAAGGCATCACTGGTGACGTTGCTACTGATAGAATAGTTTTAGATTATTCCGGACGTATTACAAACGGAACCTTTGTTGGGTACGCAGCAGGGGCCCGCAACACCGGCTCGGCGATCATCGAAGCTAGCGCATCAATGAAAGAATTTGAGGATCCGATTGTTAGAAAGAACAATCCGGATGTTATTACACTTAAGACAAACTTGATGAACTCTGGATCGGTCTACGATTACGAGAACATCTCTAGTATGTACCGTTCTCTCCCTTCTTGGATTCAAGAGGAAGACGGTGAAAACGGTGCCCTTAAGAAGTTAGTTCAGATAATGTCCACTTACTTTGACAGTGTCTACTTGCAAATCAAGGAGCTATCAAGTCTTAAAGACAACAAAACATACACGTCTCCCAAAGATAAGCCCTATCCGTTTATGAGAGAGATGCTTGAGTCCCTTGGATTAACCGCCCCGGAAATGTTTGTAGAAGCGACGATTATCGAAGACCTCTTGGCCCGTGGCGATAATAAACTGTTCGCCGATGATCTCTTCAATGTTAAGAGCAGAATTTATGAGAACGTTTACAATAACCTCATCCACATTTATAAATCTAAGGGTACTGAACGCGCGTTTAGAAACCTTGTTAGGTGCTTCGGTGTTGACGAAGAAGTAATTGACCTTAAAATATATGCCGACGGGGTAGAATACGAGATATCTGAAAATCTCAGAAACAAGACATCTAGAAAAAAGTATATCAATTTTCACACTGCAGACAACTCTAACGCGGTGTGCTACCAACAGACCGCTAGCAGCAACACGAACTCAACCCCGTATTTGAGTGGTTCTGAATACTTGCAGGACGGATTTGGGATGACGTTTGAAGCAGACGTCGTATTCCCTCAGGGTTATGACAGCGTTACAAGAAAGGGCGTTCTTATTGGACCAACCATTTTCACCGCATCAATATACGGAGTCCACACTCCTGTCGCTGACGGTGTTACTACACAATGGGAGTCCAGCGACAGCGCCAACTTCCAGGTATTCGCTGTAAAGCAAAACACCCAGAGCGAGCCATCAATGGGGGAGGTCAAGTTTATGTTGACAAGCTCCCAAGTGGATGCCTCGACTGAAGGACCTGTACCTGAGTTAACATCATCGGCGATTCCTGGAGTGTATGCAGCGAAGCGATGGAACTTTGCTGTCAAGGTAGCTCCCTCTTCTTATCCACAATCGTGTATGGTTACGGGTAGTTGTGAAGATGATTACAAAGTGGAGTTTTATGGCGTTAACGTAGAACTTGGTGAGAATCAACACGAATTTTACCTGACTGGAACAATGACGTCGGAAGAAGGGAAAGCTTTCATGCGCGCGCATAAACGGTTCTATGTTGGTGCAAATAGGCAAAACTTTACTGGGTCGATGCTACAACAGTCGGATGTAAAGATCTCCTCTGCCCGAGCCTGGTTGGATGTGCTCGACAATGATGAGATCCTTGCCCACGCAAAGGACCCAACCAGCTTTGGTCGGCTCCATCCGTATAGACAAGCTTTCATGATGCAGGGTACTGGGAGCGATGATAGTATTCAAAATTACATTCCTCGTATTAATACACGCATGCTGGACTGGGACTTTGAGTTGGTCATCTCCTCCTCGTCCGGAACACGTGGTCCGATATATAACGACGCTGGATTCGATGTCATCGATGTTTCTTCTGGCTCTCTAACAGATTCACAAGGCGCGGGTTGGCTTGGAAACTTGCTGTACTTACAACACACGGGCCGCGGCGAAATGTTCTTGCCCAATTTAACTGATGTGGTCGAGACGAATTATGCTTTCATGCAGAAACAACAGACTGTGGAAAACGTTGATAGTTCTGACTTGATTAAAGTTGCATCGAACGATGATTTCTACTTTGATCGCACCACGCGCCCGATGAATTACATGTTCTCAATTGAAAAGAGCATGAATGATGCGGTCTCGCGCCAAATGCTCTCATACTTTGCGACGATAACGGATTTCAACAACTTGATTGGCGAGTCGGTCAACCGCTACCGTCAGTCTTATAAGAATCTAGAGAAATTACGAGAGATTTTCTTTAGCCACGTTGAAAATGACACGATAGAGTTTGAAAAATATCTGGAGTATTATAAGTGGCTAGACCAATCAGTAACGACAATGCTACTGCAGTTGATCCCAGCATCGGCAAACTTTGCAGGGACTACTAGAACTGTGGTAGAAAGTCATGCACTGGAGAGAAATAAGTACTGGAACAAGTTCCCCACGCTTGAGAGTAAATTTAGTGATCCCGAAGATCCTGCCCGCGGCATCAACGAGCTTTTATATGATTGGAAGCACGGACACCACCCGGTTAGCAATCTACAAAGCCAGAACTGTTTTTGGTGGCGCCAGAAGGCCGAGCGCAACGCCGGGCTCCTTTCATCGAGCGATGCAGGTGTTAATACAGATAGGACAGAGATCCTCGACGCGTCTCAGCAAACTTTCAATAGAAAGTTAAATTCGGTTTATGAATTCAGGGCAGTTGAAGTCAAGGATATAAGGGCTGGTTCCAACGCCCCAACGAATGCAAAAGAAAAATTACTATTGTCAACGTTTGATAGTGTTGAAAATGAAGGGTCCATGGCTCTTTATCACGATTACTCGTATATCTCAGGTTCCGATCTCGAACAGCTTGAGGACTGTGATGATGTCCTAAAGCCAACATTTATAGATGCGGAAGGCAACCCGGCTACCAAAAAGAGAGTATCGTACTATACCCATACTGGCTCTGCTAGTGATGGATCTCCGACAGAAGTTATCAAAGAGAATGCTCCGTTTACGTTTTATTCTTCCTCAGTAACTACAGGGTATGTTAAAACGATCCATGAAATCGGAGGCTTTGAAGGGATTGAGGCAACTAATCTTCATAATGATTCATATGGTCCTGATTATGAGACACCACTTCAGGGTCCCTTCACTGAGAAGTATGTCGGAGGTTATCAGTATCGTCACGTAGACGTAAACTATTCATCCCCAGAGCACGTACTCGATACCCGGTTTAGCCGCCCCGAGGGTTATCGTATAATAACGGATACGGAAGTGGGAGGAACGGGTAGTTCGGTAGTTGTTGCCGGGCCCGCTACTAGTCGTACTGGCACGCTAGAAGCCTCAGCGTTTTTCGACAACACGGTCGGCGGCTCTTCTGGCATTAGGGTGCTGTCTAGTTCTATCTCTGATACTTTGGATTTAAGCGGAGAGATCACCACGGGTAACCCGCTGCAGCAGGATGGCGTTACTATGTGGATCAAAACGGATGCAGACTTTTCTGCTGATACTTATGGGGGTATGCTTTTCCGCATATATGAAGGGGTTACCAATCACTTTGCAATCTACATCGATGAGAACAACTTCATCAGCGCCGGCGCCGTCGGCGGCACCCCGACTATTCAAGGCAGTACTGCAATTAATGACGGAGAGTGGCACTTTATTCATTATATTAGGGAGTTTACCAAACCTCTCTTTCTCCAGCCGATAAAAGATGAATATCTTTATGTTGATGGGGTACTTGTTGATGACGCTACTACTGACCCATCTCAAAATGATATTACACTCGGGAACAGTATCGCTATTGGTGCAGACACCGTGGCTGCCTCGTCCAACACTCCCTACAGGGGTCATATTGGCGAGATTGTAGTGTACAGCACGGGCACTATTGATGCCGTAGAATCTCTTTACGGCGCTTCAAAACTCGGTGGACCCGGGGCATGGAATGTTATGGAGGAATTCCCCAATAATGTGGCTGCCTGGTGGCGCTTTGGCGTTGATGAAAAAAGCTTTCTATATGATTCTTCAGGTAACTCAAATACTTTGGGGACTGTAAGTTCAGGTCCAACCCGCGGCGCCGCCCCACCCACTACATTTCAAGCTGACAACGCATATAAATATCTTCCATTCGCCAATAGAACAAGAGAGACGTACGCGAAGCGGCCCGTTAACATTGCCAACATCCAACAGGTTACAAGCTCCGGTATAACCAAGATCGGCAA
>Ga0098061_1000472_pt1 | contig 19374 bp, 24 predicted proteins | sample 22_taG_FD_92579 | JGI IMG/M metagenome (GOLD analysis project Ga0098061, IMG submission 92579) | Marine viral communities from the Subarctic Pacific Ocean - 22_ETSP_OMZ_AT15343 metaG | ecosystem: Environmental > Aquatic > Marine > Oceanic | place: Subarctic Pacific Ocean | collected 2015-01-20
GCACCCGGATCTTTCACGGAGAAGCTCTCGCGGCATTGCTGGATATCCGGTACGGAGACACGCTCAAGAAGTTCGCGGACAACCCCGTGCTCCAAAAGGCCCTGGGCGGGAAGTCCGGAGCAAAGGTGACCTTGTCTTGGGACGAGGTGCGGGCTCTTGATGTCCTTGAGCGCAGGATCATGGTAGAGGCGAGCCATGACGCCGTAGTCAGTTTGAACCTGTCTCGCGGCAAGGCAGTGATAGACGCGTGGGACGACTTCGCCAAGGAGCAGGCTCCCGGCTGGTCGGTAGCCGGGTTCAAGCAGTTCGGACAGAGACTTGTCGACACCTTCGACCCAGAACGCCAGTGGGGGGAGGTCGGGAAACCTATAGCCCTGGGCGTTAAACGGGCGATGGCTATCAGTTCTCGGGGCATTGATGAGCTTCGTGCAGTCATGGCGACCGTCGAAAAGCCAGAGGGTGCCCTGTCAACCCTGACTGATTACTTCGACCGCCAAGTCGTTACGCCGCTCCGTAACGGGCAGACTGTGACCAACCAGGGGACTCTGAACCTCACTACGCGGGCCTTCAACGCGATCATCAATGACCCCAGGGTGTGGGCCGAGGGCGGATCGTCCACTGTGATTGACGGGCTGGCCCGGGCTTGGGTAGGTACGGTGGAAGTCTCCCGCGCACAGGACGCGGCTCTGCGGAAGGGGATGAAGGGTTTTTTCCGTGACGCATCTAAGAACGGGGACACCCTCACCTTTGACCAGATCTCGGAGGCCGCAAAGAGCCTCGCGAACGTTCATACAGCGAGACTTGAGACGAGTGAGCCCCGGGCACTGGGGATAATCGCGGGTCTTCTGGTGCATTCCGCTGCCCAGGGCGAGATGGCAGCGCACATCTCACGGGCTTTGGGCCCAGGCTTTAGCCCCGAGATGGGAGCCGCCATGGTGGCTCGCTACGCGGAAGGAGCCAAGGCTTCGGGCGGAGCCGCCATCCTCCTTCAGGCGTATGCTCGGATGGGTGTCCCCATCACGTCGGGGAAGACGTTGCGGGTAGGGTGGCGAAATGTACACAGGGCGGAGCGGGAAATTGTCCAGTTCGCTGGGGGGCAGGGCGACGTTATCGGGTATCTACCCAAGCATCTGATCGATAAGTTCGACCACTCGGTCGGCAATTTGGTCAAAGACTTGGCGAAGTATCACGAGGGGACCCGTACAGGGGAAGGGTTTATCCTGCGGCCCGTGCTCGACCTCTTCTCTGCTTGGCGATCTTCGGTTACCACGGGGATCGGAATCGCCAACCCACGACATTGGGCGAACGCCATGTTTGGGGACGCCGCGCAGGCGCACGTAGAAGTCGGGCTAGGGATGGCCGCTCGCCGATCTTTCCAGAATGCGTTTTACAACATCCCGTTTCTGCGGCGACACCTCGACTCGTGGGCGGTACGCCTCGGGGAACTGTCCAAGGGGAGGCCAGTCCTGGGCTCCCTGACGAACGCCGTGATGAACCCCCACATTGCGAAGATCTGGGAAGGGTCTACCGATAAGGTCCTCACCAAGACAGGGGGAGTGACCTCTTACGACGAGATCATGCGGTGGGGTATCGAGGACGACATCCTCGAAACATTCCACCACCACGATATGCTCGAAACTTTGGGGAGGTCACAAGGTCCGTGGGCAACCATCCTCAAACAGGCGGGGGCGCTGCAGGAGGTCACTGCCGGACACATGATCGCTGTCCAGCAGCGGCAACGGATGGGGCTGTACGCCGAGCTTATCGTCAACAAGGGGGCTACGCGGGACGAGGCTAGTAGGGTTGTTAAGAATGCCTTCTATGACTGGAAACACGGCGTCACCGAGTGGGAACTGGCCTCCATAGCTAAGGTTTCGGCCTTCTACCGGTATCACAGGCTCGCCATGAAGCAGGTGTTTCGGCATCTGGCCGCCCCGATGGTCGCTCCGCAAGGCCAGGGCTTTGCAGCCTACTACCGCCAGAACATCCCTATCAACCGTCTCCGGCAGCAGGCGTTGCTGGTCGAGGGCCTGCCGGAGCTTCTGGATTTCACCGACGAAGACGAACTGCTGTCTGACCAGAAGCAACTCGACTACCTGGCGAAGACACTCTTCCCCGAATGGCACAGAAACCATCCCCGACCTATGCTGGGAGGGCTTCCGGCAGATCCCGTAAGGCGGAAGTGGGACTTGGAGCATGGGCGAGATCATCCCTACACAGCCCGGGTGCTCCCTGACACGGGTACGCTTACGGCGTTAGAAATGATCCTCGGGTTCGGGTCAATGGCCATTGGGGCGGCCAACCTGGCTACGAACCTTGTCGTTGATACTGGTGGGGTCCCCGAGGGCTACTGGGCGCGGTCTATGACCAGCCTTACAGACCTCGCGATACCGGTGGTAAAACTCCCTCGGGCACTATTGGGCGAGGACAAGCATTCCCGGCAAAAACGGCTCCGAGCCGGGGAGGCCGGGAGTGCCGCAATCCTTGCCAAGGTCCCAGGGGCGGGGCGGTGGTTCGAGGTCGGGACTGACGCTCAGGGTCGAGCGGTTATGGATCCCGGAGCGGCAGAACTCCTGCGGGTGTTCCCGGTAATAGGCACCACCCTGCCCGCATACTTCTCGGCGTTTAGTGAGAATCCCTATGAGGACACCTCACAATACTTTGGGCACGCCATGTCCGAGCTTTTCGGCGCAGGAAAAGCCGTAGGCTACAATCCTTACGAGCAGCGGGACTGGATAGTGCGCGATATACAAAAAGGTATAGACCGCTCAGAGAAAAAACTTGAAGGCGTATACCGCCGCAAGGTATCCTACCAACGTCAGAAGAGGAAATGAAGAATTTCCTTACCCTGTCCGAAGAGGATAACGCGGCAATCAGGAGATGATTAGCAATGGCACGTAAAGACTTTAGCGGAGTTCGCCGTCGGTATCGGACAAGTAAGGCTTCGGTTGGGAATGCGTTACTCAACCTTAGTATTGAAGTTCCCCAATCCGGAGTTATCCGTCGCCTTCGAACGTACAACCCGGATGGCACAGGGACTCCGAACTTGACCGTTCAGGTCTGGTTGGTGGAGCCCACGGCAGCAGTGCTGGCAGGCCACCCCTCCAGTGAGCACGACAAGATCCTGGCCCCTTCGGCTGCGCGCCCGGTCGAAGACACAACTGCTACGGGATACTCTCTCACGAAAGTATCTACCGATAGCAACTTTGCCCTTGCGCGAATGGGAGTGCTGTGGCTTCGCGTTACGACCGCAGATGCCGCAACAGACCATACCCTATACTTTGAACTCGAAATTGAAACTACTGCTTGAGAGTAAACCATGCCCCGTAAGAATCGTAATGTCCGTCCCACATCAGATGGCGTCCCCTATAGCCAAGCGATCTACTTCATCGCCAGCGAGGCTATCGCCGTCAACGATCTCATCTGTCCCTCCGGAGCCGTCACCGGGTACCTCCCTTCGATGCAGAAGCTGGACACTGCCGCCCTGGGCCAGGGGCTTGTTTGGGTAGCAAAGAATGCAGTCCCGTCCGGAAGTCGTGGCATCGCCATCCCTTGGCGATTGATTAAGGACCTCGACACCTCCGCATACGGCGCAGGCCAAATCCTGTACGCCGACTGGTCAACCCCGGGAACTTACGCTGCCTGGGGCGCGGGGCCCTCTGGTCGGTTCGCTTTCGCCGTAGGCCAGGTGCTGGTGTCTGACGCGACCGCAGGGGTAATCCTCTTGGATCCGGCAAACGCCACCACTCCGCCACGAGGGGTCGCCGAGGCAGTTCCGGTCGCTACAGCCGCAGCGCCAGCAATCCCCCTCACGGAACCGGTAGTGCTCATGGATGGCGGGTCAAACCCCACGCTCACCCTGGGCGGCGGTGACAACGGGCAAGTCCTGACGCTTGTCCAGACTACGGCAGGCACCATCACCATCGCGAACACGACCATCAACAATGGCACCTTGACCCATAACGCCGTGGGTGAGGCCTCTACGCTCGTCTTTGATACCACCTCAGGTAAGTGGAGCATCATCGGGACCACTGGCGCGATTACGTGAGTTCCCGCAGGAAGGTGGCCGCCTATGGTGTGGCCATCTTCCTGGTCCTGGGGACAGGTTTTGCTGGTGGACGGGGGTGTGAGCGAAGCCGATCTCGGCTCCTCCTCCAAACTGCGCTCCGCGCCTCCGCCTCCGTCCATCAGCTTCTCGCCACCGCTAAAGTGGAGAAAGAGTCCCTAGAGGGGCTCCTCACGGCAAAGGACGCCCGCGTTCAGGGGCTGATAGCCGAGTTGGCTCTAGCGAATGGTCGCCCGGAGCGCACGCGAGAGGTCATCCAGTGGCGGACACGGGTAGAACCCGGCCCCGTAGAGGTCATCGGCTGTAGCCCAGGGCTTGCTGCGCTCGAAAACGGGATCGTGGTAGCCGAGTTTGACGGGGAAACCCTCTCAGCCCTCGGGCTTCTCCACCGGGGGGCGATTGTCCTGAACGATAACAGGGCCACTGCCTCTATCGAGATGGCTTCGGACTATGATCCCGCGAACTGGGCGGAGATCCCCATCGAACTGGAGGTCCAGTCCCTCCGAGAGCACAAGATCTTCGAGCCGCACCTCGCCCTCGGGCTTACGGGCAGCTTGGAGCCCAGCCCGGTGGGCGGAGCCGCCTCTGCGTCCCTCTTGATGACCTTCATCCACCCTCACGAGGACTGGGACGTCCTGGGAGCCAGGATCTCGGTCGCGTCGGGCTCTGTCCGTGCTGGAGTGGACGTCGTCGGCGGGAACCTGGGGAAGCCCCTGCCCCTGGTCGATGACCTGTGGATCTACGGAGGAGCTTCGCTCGGAGTTCGCTTCAACGAGCCGTTGGTGCGGCCCGCCTGGTCTATTGATCTGACTCTGGCGACGAAGTTTTAGGGGGCGGGCTTGATCGCGGCGTCACGTTGTTCGGAGGTCTTAGCCATCGGTTGCCTCGGAGTTAGGGCGGAGCCCATAGTGGTCACGATACCAGCCATCGCCCTTAAGTGAGAATGAGCCTGCGCTTACGAGCTTGGTAACCTGATCCCCAGAGCACTGCGGACAGGCCGGGATAGGCGCATCCATCTTTACCATCCGCTCGAAGTCTACCGCGCAGGGGCCGCACTGGTACTCGTAGATGGGCATCAGCGGCTCTTGTAGGTAGCCATGCCTTCGCGGATAGCTATCTGGTTCCCCGGAGATGCGCGGAACACTCGGGTCTTTTCCTTGAGGTCAGCAGCAGCCTGCTTTTTTTGGGCCGCGTGTATGCGGGCAGCAGGGCTGGCAGCGAAGGGATCAGGAGGCAGGGCAGGGCCCCCCGCAGCAGGAGCGGCCACTCCCCCGGGGTCAGGGCTTTCTCTCTCGCCGATTGCTCCGATGGCAGCTGCAGCTTTCTGGAAGGCCGTCTTCTTTTCTTCCTCGTCCGCTTGCTTTACGTTGCCACCCTTGACCAGGGCATCCGGGTCTTGCTCTTGCGCGGGCGGCTCCGGGGCTATCGTCGATCCCCCCGGGGGCTTCTGCTGCTGCTGGATGGTAGTGGGAGCATAAGGCTTAAAGGTGATATCTTGAGCCCCTTTGCTGACGGCGATAGCCTCTGGACTACCTTCCTCCGGGAGGTTCGTCAGACGTTTTACCTCGCCTACGGATCCGGCGTCCTTCCATGAGCGTGATTCCGCCATCCCACACTCCCTCTACGAAGCGATCATGCGGATGATCACGGCGTTGGCCGGGTTACCGGTGCCTGCGGTGCCTGCGGTGGTCACACAGGCGTAGGACAGGGCTACACTGAAGGCCACACCTTGAGGCACAACGAAAGTCTCCTTGGTGCCTGCCGCTGCCCGCAGGATGATGAGCGGGTCAGTCGTGCCTACCGTTGGGCTGGCGTGATCGTAGACCTTGAAGAAGGCAGGGTCCCCTACGTTCGCGGTGTTGTCCACCTCGAAGTAGTAGATCGTACTCGCTCCCCCGGTGACATCGGTGGCCGCTGTGGCATCGGCAGTGGTATCGGTGATAACCTTGCCGCCTAGCGGATTCTGTTGGTCCATTACGCTCATGAGGTCACCATCCACACTGGGATTCCGGAACCAGGCGCGGAGGTTCCTGATGTCCCTCCGTCGTCCACGCAGGCGTAACTGATGCCGGAGGTAAACGCTGTCCCCCCAGGCATAATGAACTGCAGACGCGAACTGGCATCGATCAAGAACACGTAATCCGGGGCAGTGGTTCCAAGGGTCACTGCGGCGGTAGTGTCATAGAACTTCAAGAACACATCGAACGCATTCGCAGAGTTGTCTGCGTACACGAGGTAGATGCTCCCGGGAGCCCCGGTGACGTTACTGACCACAGCATTGGTGACTGCCGTGTCTTTGAGCACACGGTTCGTCACGCCCGTTGTTTGGGAACTAATGGTAATTGCCACGCTCTCTCCTACGACCATAAGGATGTGGGCTTTCTACGCTCCCAGAATAGCGGATTCATCCCGGGGGATCAAGACTTAGAGTCCTCCGGATGCGACTCCCACTGCCGCAGCCCAACCCAGGGGCCCAAACTGCTGCAATGCGAAGTACACAAGGCCGAGCAACAAGAGTTGCCCCGGCTGGCTTCCGAAGGCTCGTTGCAACCATTGGTCGCGCCTTTCAACGCTTTCGTCTTCGCGGTTCTGACGCTCGGCTTCGCGGTCGAGGAGGCATCGCAGCACGTCGGCTGTGGCCTTGGCACTCTCCAGGCCGGCGCGTGTCTCCTGGGTAAGCCCGTCGACGGCCTTAGTGAGGGCGCTGAGGTCGCTGTGTAGCTGCACTACACCCTTGGACATCTCCCGCATCCAAAGGGTATAGCCAGCTTCCGTGACGGGAGTGTCTTCCATCCAACGAGTTTAGCATTCCTACTCAAACAAGTCGACATTGATTACTTCCCACGCGGCAAGCATCCGGCCACGCTTGCTTATCACGGAGGGGATAAAAACGAAGCCCCCGTACTTTGCGAGCATCTTCATCATTCCACCCAGGGTCTTCTGGGAGATCGCACGGTCGGGCGCAAGCACAACCGGCACGCCTTCCCCCCGACCAGGGCTAGAGATGGCAGCTGCCAACGCGAGCTTCAGTACTACCCACTGGCCGCCGGAGGCATTCGGGATGGGCCCCTCGGAAGAGGACAGTCCCAAAGCCACATGGTACCCACTGATGTCGATACCGAAGGACACCTCAAGCCCGGAGGCTCGCATCCACACGTTCACCCGCTGGTTGATCCTGTGAGTGATCATGCCCAGGGAGTCCGCGAGCATCAGTAGGACTTGGTCCCGCGCAGCCTTGAGTGCCTGATGGTTCGCCTTAGCCTGGGTGATGGCAGACACGATGCGGCCCACGACCGTGGACGACATACCGACACCTACTTTGGCCTCCAGGGCTATTAGCTGGCGCTTCCGCGACTGCACGCCTTCGGGGGTCACTTCGCCGGAGGCGCACACCGGACACTTGACGGCTCCGGCACCCTTCTCTTGTATCCGAGACTCAACCCAGCGGACGGTAGAGCCCAGGGCTGCAACAGCCGAGGCCTCAGCAGAGGGGTCGACCAGTCCGCCCAGGGTCACCAGGGCTTTCTCGTACTGACCAGCCTCCGCCTGGGCTGCCCGGACTTCCTTCTGGAGCCGGTCAAGCTCGATTAGCGTAGTCTCAACGCTTGCAGACCCAGGGATGTCCTCGTCGGCCAGGAAGTGGCGAGCAAGGAACTTGATGCGAGACTCGTTGCCCCCCCGGATAGCATCCTCGACTTCATCCATCACGAACCAGAACTTCAGGTCGTCACCCTGAACTTGGGGCTTGCCCTTCCGCGCCAGCTTTACTGTCCTGGCGACAGGGGACTCGGCCCCGTTGGTCATGGTTACGGTGATGTCTGCCGTATCCTCCAGGTAGTGGATGACTTCCCCCCACGAGGACTTGTAGGTCTTCGCCGGGTCCTTGCCGCCAACATCCTGGCGTTCCCCATCCGAAACAATGCGAAGCGCGTTGAGCACGGAGGTCTTCCCCGCTCCGTTGTCCCCGTGTAGTACTGCTCGTTGCGGGAGCGTTACCGTTTGTAAGGCACCAGACACCAAGTCAGTCGTGATCTTCAGATCCATGTTCTCCTCCTCTTTTCCAATCTAAAATGTGTAATACAGTTGGGCCTGCCCGTCCGGTACGCCAGACGAACCAGCCATAAGCGGCGCTATCGGTACCCTTTCCGGTAAAGGAAGGGCGTTGGGCAAGCACATGCACCTCGCTCGGCGGGTGTTGTCCCCAGAACGAAAGGCGCTTGGCGGACTCCAGGAACCCCAGGCGCAGGAGGAACGCAACGTTAGGTGCGAGCCGCAGCGCGTGCCGGATGTGAGCTTCGGCTGCAAGGTACGGGGGGTTGCCCACCACCCAGTTAGGGGCCACACCAGCCCCGGGCTTGTAGTCGAGGAAGTCCATCACCGTTCGCATCGGGGCAAACCGTAGCCCGGGAGCATCAGGGTTCACGTCCAAAGCCAGCACCCGTGCGGGCTTCGCCACGAGGGCTCGCACAAATGCGCCTCCGCCTGCGTGCGGTTCCAGCACTAAGTCCTCGGGACCTATCGGTAACTCCTGCACCAGCACTCTTGCGAGTAGGTCAGGGGTGTAGTAGGCGTCCAAAGGCTTCCGCGAATGGTGCGCTAAGGCTCGGCTCATCAGTCCTCCTTCCAGCGGTCAAGGATCTTCGCCTCTGCGGTGAACTCGATGCCCAACGCTTCTTGGTGAAGACACTCTTCCACGATTCGTTTCGTCCTTTCAGCTTGCCCCTCGGGCACAAGGTAGAGCACCGAGTCGTGGGTCTGGTTGCACAGGCCGATGCCCTTCGAGAAGCGGAAGGGTAGGCGCTCTTTCAGGGCTAGTAAGCCCTTGGCAACGATGGAGAAGCCGCCTGCCTGGCCGATCCAGTTGGCCACCACGGACAGGTCCTCCCCGTCAGCACAGTCTCTTCGGCGACCCGAGATGGGTTCTGCCACGTACCCCAGCTGCCGCCACGATTCTAGCTCGGTGGCCCACCAGTCGCGGAACTCGGGGGCAGCCCGCAGCCAGCGGCGATGCAGGGCAGCGACCTTGCGTACTGTGTAGCTCGCATAGATGAGGTTCCCCTGGTCATCCTCTCGTTTGATGAGGTTGGAGTGGATAGTGTTCACACCCGCACCGTAAAGGGCTGCGTAGCAGAGGGTCTTGGCCAGGTCCCGGGCATCCTTGAACTTCCCGCTGCCTTTTTTGGTCCGGTCATCGGGTGCCCCGGGGATCTCCCAGTACTCCGGACCAAACATCGCTTGCCCGGTCAGTCCGTGGGGCTCCACCGGTATTGTCCCTGCGAAGGACTCGATGTACTGGGTAGCGCCAGCAACTCCAGCACACAGCCGGAGTTCCAACTGATCCATGTCGGCGTACACGAACTTGTAGCCCTCGGGGGCGACGAACACCGCTCGCAAATCGTAAGGAACGTTCTGAAAGTTGGGGTTAGAGCTAGAGAACCGTGCAGGAGTGCCGTGGGCAGAGTAGTCTGCATGGATTCGCCCGTCTTCGAGGGCCATCTCCCCCCAAGGCTCCAGGTAAGTGGTGACAAGCTTGTCTGCCCGCCGATAAAACCGTAAAGCCTTGATGAAATGCTTCCGGTCAGGGGAGACGACCGGGCTGCAGAGTAATCCCCGCAGTGAACCATCGTTAGAGCTTGGCAGCCCTCCTGGCGTGACCTCCTGTAGAGGTAGCCGCCACTTGTCGAACAGCAAGTTGCTCACCTGCTGCGGGGACCGAGGGTTCAGCCCCGGCGCGAGGTGCTGGAGCGTATCGTAGTAGGATTCCCGCCGAGTGGTGTGCTTGTCGAGTAGCTCCACGCGTTTGGCCTCGTCGACGGGGAGTCCTATCCGTTTCATCCCCACGCACAGGGCTTGAAGCTCGTGGTCTTGCTTGTGCAGGTGATTCTGCTTCCGTTTGCGGACCGAGTGGACCAAAGGGCGCACCACCCTGCGGGTGACAGCCACGTCCCGGCCATTGTAGTGGTGAAGCTCGGCGTCGGTAGTTGCGTCCGCTCCGGCGTGCTCTGACTTCCAGGCGGGGGCGTCAGTGAACTCGGCACCCACAAAGTTCAAGCCGTGGGCTACCTCGCAGTTGTGCAGCCGGTGAAGCAAGATACCGTCGACGTGAGGCTTAGGGGTGACGCCCAAATGGTTCTCGGAGACGATGCGGTCGAAGTACCCAGAGTTCCAGCCGAGCTTCAGGAGCCGGGGGTGGGTGAGGATCTTCCGCAGCACCTTGAGCACCCGACCGAACTCCTCAACCGAGTACCAGTCTTCCCCCGTCTCCATTGACAACCACGGGATGACGTAGGCTACGTCTTCGGTGCCAATCCCGAGACACTTGGGCTCGCAGAGGAGGATGTCGCTGGCCCGGGTTGTCTCCCAGTCGTAGGCAATCGTGTACTGGCCACGCCCAGCCTTCTCTAGCCACACCTTAGCGGCGTTCCAGAGTTCCCCAGGAGAAGGGCCAACCACAACATGGGGTTCGTCCCAGTCCAGGGTGGACTCGAAGTGCCGCTTCGCCTTGGCCACATCCCTACGGAAGTAAGGTCGGCGACGAGCCCCCCGCAGCACGGCAGAGGGGTCGAACGTCACCAGGGCACGGGCTGTCGGGGCTCTGTTGTCGCCCCACATGATGGGTCGCCACGCAGTGTCCAGGTACAGGGGGAAGCCCCGGTACGAGGAAATCTTGGGGTTCCCTGGGAGGATACCTTTCATGGCCTCCGCGCCCAGGAGGAGGAGGTGGGCCTTGCGCTCCAGCTGCCACTGCAGTTCTTTCGCCAAGCGGGGACGGCACGCCTCCTCGGGAGAGAGGTACCCGCCGAGCCCATCCGACTCCCGCTTCCTGGACATGCGCTTGATGCGGGTGTCCGCTACCTCCTTCTCGTCCCGGGGGTACCGGCACGCCACCACATGGGTGTACGAGGCATCCTTCCTGCTCTTCCAACCGATGAGCCTGAAGGCGTCAGCCATCTCTGCCCCACCGGGGCCAATGAGCGGGCGACCGCGCAGGGCTTCTTGCTTGCCCGGGGCCTTGGCGACGACCAGGAACTTACCCTTCGGGTGTAGCTCGGCGGGCACCGGAGCCAACTCGTCACCGTCCCTGCGGTACAGGGCGGCGAGGCCACACTCCGAGCAGCGGGCGTGCGTGAGACACTCCTCTCCAGGTGTCATGGCTCCTCCAAGGTGGGGGCCCCGTTGCAGTGCTCCGGTGGGGCAAGGCCGGATGGACAAGTGCTCGGTAGAGACACTCGCACTTTAGGCGGCCCGAGTGAGTGATGAGAACCCGGGACCTCCTAGTTGACTACGCTAATAGCGCGTCGAGGTCATCGTCACCATCGCTGGTGTCAGTGACCGAGGACTCCTCCTCCTCATCTGCTTCGTCCTCCAGCATAAGATCGTCATCGAGAGTCTCGCCCCCGCCCTCTTCGGCGGCACCGCGAGACGGCAGCAGTGTCTCGTACATCTCGCCGGTGATCCATTTAACCTGGGCATACGAGCCCTCGCCCAGCGGGGGCGTGTAGTGGATGAAGCCCTCGTTACCGAGGATGGACTTCTCCGAGATGGTGACCTTGCGTTGCAGCTTGGCCAAGGGCTTCCCGAGAGAGGTGAGCATGGCCAACCAGAACGGGGCCAGCTTCTCTGCCTCTGCCTGGTTCCGAGGGATGTTGATCCCGTCGAAGACAGTTGTGCCAGAGTAGGTGGAGTCCACCACCTGCAGCGTGAAGAATGCTCGTGGCTTACCTGCACGGGTTTCCCGCTGCTCTGCCTTGATGACGCGAACCTTGTAGGGGCCCTTGTCTCTGGGGGCTCCCATGCCTGCGGGAGTCTTCCCGGTAAAATCGGCCTGAAACTTAAAGGACATGATGTCTCCTGTGTGTAGGGGGTAAAGGTATACAACACGCTCACAGTTGCGTGTCAACTCATTTAGTTGGGGGGCAACTTTGTTGCCCGCTAGATGCTGCCGTCGGAGTTGTCTTCGCCGAGTAGGTCGACAAACTCGTCCAACAGATTGGCTTCCTGGAGTTGGAGCCAGGCGCGATCCACTCCGTCAAGGATTGCCCAGCGAACATGGCGCGGGTTCTTCCCCTTCAAGGAGGCCACGACACCTCGCGCTACCTCCTGGATGTCCACGTCCGCAAGCCCCTCGGCGGTGCGGGCAGCCTGTTCCACGCGGTCGGCGGTGACGTCGGTCACCTTGTCCATCCACGCCAGGGCTTTCGGGCGCGGGAGGTCGTATCCCCGGGCCAGCAGCGGCTCACGGATGTTCATCGGGAACTTCCGAGGGAAGATAGACAGCCTGTCCTTGGTGATGAACCGGTCTGACGGTGCCGTTGACAGCACGTAAGGCCACAGGGCTGCGCCCAGGTGGTCAGTGCTGTACTCTACGTGAGCGATCACATCGAGCATCCCGGGTATCTTCTCGGCAGCCTGGAACCCTGCAAGGGAGAACGTCCCTGGCCGCACGACTTCGCCACCATCCAGCTTCGGGGGGCTCTCATGAAACTCCCACCAGACATGGCAGTTCGCCTCTCGGGCAGCGTCCCTGGCGTCGAGGAAGTGCTCACCGTATTTGTCCCAGACAGTCCAGCCACTGTACTCGCCACGCAAGCGACGGGCTTCAGCGTCCCCCTCGATGGAGAGGTCGCAGAAGATAATCGCAGGGAACTTCGAGGCGTACTTCTTGACGACCTCGGGGATGATACGGATGCCCTTGGCTCGAAGCTCCTTGGGCTTCCAGTCCAGCCAAGAGGCGCAGGTCAGGCCACCTTTAGGTGACACGAACAACGCATCAGGAAAGGCGCGGATAAGGGCCAGGGTCTTGCCCCGCCCGGGGGGAGCGTAGATAGCTCCGAATGTAGGGTCAGACAATTCGATCCTCCCGTGGGTTGTAGTTGGGGCTAAGTCTAGGGTCCAGGTCTTCCGCCGTATCCGGCAGATGGCCCAGAGCAAAAGCCACCTCGCCCTGCACCAATTCGGCAGTCGAGGGCATGTGGTGGAGCAGCGTTCGCATTTGGCCAACCACCCCTAAAGGGACAGGGCCAGGGTCACGGGCAACTGCGGTCAGGTACGGCTCCAACGATTGGCGAAGCGCGTGCGCGGCACGGAGTGAGGCTAAGCCCACTCCGCTCCAGTCTGGTCGATGCATGTTTCCTCCTAAAACATTCTGCCTTGGCAAGCCCTCGCCATGGCGCACTCCCCGTAGGCGGACCAACAAGTGTGCTGCGAAAACTCGCGGGGCCACCGGTCTAAGCCCAGGCCCTCGTGTTGGTCAATCAGTCTCCTCCGGTGCAGTATCAGCTGTTTAAGGTTGCCTGTCAACCCCGGGGCATACGGGACCAGATCTCGCCTGAACTCCCAGGGAGTTTTCCCTTGGGGCTTCTTCAGGAAGTTGATGATCGGACCTCCGAAATCCTCCCCGTAGCGCATCCGCCCAAACACCCAGTACCCAATGAACTGACCATCCGTCTGCAGTCGCTTCGTCACCCGAGGGTGCAGGGCATAGGTGGACTTGTGATCTACAGTGTGGACCTTGCCCGTGACTCGGTCCCGTATTCGTAGGTCCTCACCCTGCGTATAGGTGTAGACCTTTCCTGTCTTCGGGTCCTTCACCTTCAGGCGTAGCTCCTTCTCTACCTGAAGAACCTCCCAACGAGAGTCCTTACCGAACCTCTGCTTGTACAGTTCATACATCTGCATGGTGTCGGTGAACTTCTCGTCGAAGGTGCGGAGGTCCGCTCCTGTCAGGCGATCACTCCAGGCCTCCAGGGCTTGGTCGGGCGTGTAGTACACGTCAGGGTCAGACCCCTTCAGTTCCAACTGCATCCGCTTGTAGTGGTGGCCCAGGACCAGATGGATCATGGACCCAAAGACCAGATGCTTCGACGGGATCTGGGACTGGGGCAAGTCATAGACGTGACGTGCAGCGTAGAAGTGTAGGCAGCGAGCGTCATCGAGTCGATGCCACCCCCACTCGGATGGTCCAGTATCAATCAGCTTCGGCATCGTTCATCTCCTCTCAGCACGTAGGTACAGAACCTGGAGTCCTCATGCAACACAGGAAGATCCAGTTCCACCCGTCGTTGTAGGCCTCGCCACTCTTTAAGATCTCGGCGCACTGTAAGGTACGCTCGACCGTTACGGGTCAGGAGCTTTTGGATATCTGCCAGAATGCTCCGAGCTTCTGCTTCGGCCACAACATTAAGCACGTAAGTACAAAGAACTGTTTGATACTTTCCCGCAGGCTTGTCTGGTGCGTAGAAAGGATCGTAACGATCACATCCCAACTCTTCTGCGTCCTTACCGCGCCCGCAACCGTAGTCCAGGATGGGGGCTTCTAGGCAGCACTGCCGTTGTAAGAACCTTGCGGGAACGCTCATGCTCTTTCTGGCGATTGCTGTACGCTCACTTCCGTTTGACATCGCTCACCTCCTTCAGGGCTTGCTTGATTAGCCAAACAATCTGGCCTGTCCGGGTCCGACACTGACTCTCCGCCCACGCCGCCAATGCAGCGTACTCGCTAGGTGTCAGCCGAATCGAGACTGGGATATTACCTGCCTTCGTTCTTCCTCGATGCACACTCATGTTGCCTCCTCCATGAACTCCGCCAGGATGGCAGAGACGATTGCTTCTTCGTCGTCCTCCCCAGACAGGGCCGAGGCTACGTTCCCAGTCTCGGGATCTTCCAGGGTCAACGTCACGTCTTGCAGCTTGCCCTGGAGCAGGTCAGACACCCGCTCGTCTGCGGTTCCGGCGGCCACCACGTACATGATGAGCACCGGACGGGTCTGCCCCTTACGAGAGAACCGCGCCTCAGACTGGATGATCTGGCCCGGAGTCCAGGGAAGCATCGAGAACAGCGCGAGATCGGTATGCTGGAGCCCGTCAACAGCCTCACCCCAGGCATCATGGGTACCAATCAGGCAACATGGGCCGGGATGATCTCGGTACCAGACCCGGACTTCCTCCCGCTCAACGGTGCCGTGGTCCCCGTGGGCTACCCGAATGTCTTCGAGCTTTGCCTTCTTGTACACCTCCTTACCCAGACGGTCACAGTCAGCCTTGCGCCCGGAGAAGATGACCACCTTCTGATTTGATTCGAGTGCAGCACAGACAGTGGCTACCACCCACTCCCGCTTCCGACTCGACGCTTCCTCCAGCTTGACCTCGAAGATGGCCGAAGGCCCATTCTTCGCTGCCTTCTTGAGTGCGCCCTTGAAGCCCCGGGCTGGGACACACTGGTCCTCTGCCTCCAGGTAAGCAATCTGCCTGCGCTTCGCAGGTAGTGACCGCTCTAGCTCCGCTCGCTTCACGGTATGAATCACCATCTGCAGCCGGGCTTTCAACTCGGGTACGTGGGACCGGCCCGACGTGTCGATGCCTCCGTAATCTCCGGGGCGTGCAGCACAGTACCGGTGGACGAAGTCCCAGTTGCTGCCCCAGCAGTCGGGCTCTAGGATATCCAGCTGGGCCCACAGGTCCGAGAGCCTGTCCCGGATCGGAGTGGCCGAGAGTCCCAGCCTTCGCTTGCTCGCCCTCGCGAGTGCTGCTGCTGATGAGGAGACGTTGCCCAAGGGCTGGTACAGTGTCTCCAGTTCACCGTCGGCTCGTTCTACAAGTATCTTCTCGGTGCGCTTCCAGTTCTTTGCTCGGTGAATCTCGTCCCAGACCACCGACTCGGGGGCCCAGGCACACAGGACATCCCGCCAGTGCGGCAGGATCTCCCAGTTCAGCACCACCACGTCCCACCCCTCCAGGGCCAGAGGGTCAGCCGCTTGGCCTGACAGGGTGGTGACTGCTAAGGAAGTCAGGCGTTGCACCTCGGACTTCCACTGCCACTTCGTGGGTGCCCGGGTCACCACCACAGTACGGCCCCGCATCCACATGGATGCGCCCGCCGTCTTGCCCGCACCGCCCGGCCAGAAGAACAGAGTCCCAGGGCGTCTGGCAGCGAAGGCCAGGCCTTGCCTCTGGTAGTCAGTCAGCCAGGCCAGCAGGGGAGTATCGCCCACCTTTGGGTGAGCGTGCTCCGGCAGCACCAGCCCACCGGGCTTCGGCAGCGGGTACCCCCGCAAGCACCGGCAATTCAACGGGGCTTCCTCCCACGGCACATTACCTGGGATGCTCCGGTCTAGGGAACTCCCGTGTCTAAGGGGATACACGTCACTCCTCCTCTTCCCACGTCAGCCTGTCCACCTGACGCGCCCACTCCGAGACGGCCAGGCAAAGGTATTCCGGGAGCGTTACCTTGTCACGAATTGATTCCATCAGCAGCCTCCCAGCGAGAACTACCTCCCGAGACTGATCCTTGTGGGCTCGACGGGTTGCCTCTTTGGTGAAGAGCCTGATGTGAATGGTACTGTCTGCGCGCTCGGGTACCACGTAGGCCAGGATACGATACCGTTGGCCTCCGAGGTTCTGGATGAACCAGATGCACCCGACCAAGTGTTCCCCCCTGCTCCTCCAGGCCCGCGCCCACCAGATAGAGTAACTCCCGTGGGGGCCTGTCTCGGTGTGTACTTTGTGGGTCCGGCCTTTGACCAGCCGGTGCCACAGCCACCCGTCAGGTGCTGGGGAGAAGACCTCGTCCACTAGCATCTTTCGACCAGACTCCGTCGCGGTCACCTCCCAGCCTTCACCGTCTACCCAGTGGATGACTTTCCTTTGCGGCACAACCGCATCACGTAATAAATCTCCTCCAACGTCCAATCCTCGGCACGCCATAGCTGCACTCTCCTGCGTAAATGGGTCAACTCTTTATGGGTAAGTGTGGTTGCTGCGTGCCAGGGGAACAGGTCCCAACCCAGCTTTGCCGCAACTCGTAAGTCCTTGGGCACACCCGTGCGCTCGCACATGGCATCGAAGCTTTCCCCAGGGAGAGCCCCGAGGAAGCCAGCCAACGCGACTCGGGTAGCCGCCATGACATCCTCAGAAATCACGGTCGCCATCCCGCGCCGCCTTCGCAAGGTACTCTTCACTCATTACACACCTCCTTCAGGTAAGATTCCACGAGATCCAACTCGCACCTAGCGTGCGGAAAGACGACTCGATTGTGAGTCCCCGCCTCGATGACGACGGCAGCATCGGATCCCTTGCGGGTTAGCCAACCTACTCCCGCATAAATGCTGGCTCCCCCAGAAAAACATTTGATATATTGTGCCTCTGTTACCATCTCCACGGGCTTAGCTGCCCCCGTAGCCAACCACAGGATCGCAACCCCCAAACTCATCGCCGTAACTAGGGGGGTAAGATTGTATTCCACAGGGTCCTCCGGTAGTATTCAGTTGAGACTCCTGATTTCTATCCTACAGGTTGGACTTAAGCATGGCGGCCTACACTCGTTTCCGGAGTAGTCGATGGCAAGGTTCTCTACCCTGACCCCTTGGATGCAACCGCTACTTGACCTCCACGAAGACTGGCTCCGAACAGAACCCACCATCGAAGAGGTGCGGACAAAGCTTGGCCTCGACTCGGCACATAAAGCGAAACAGCTGCGATACTACCTTCGCCAGCACGGGGCGCAGGGCGCGGCCTCGAAGCCTTCAGCCCCCACGGAGACTCAAGCTGCTGTGCATCTGGTCATCGGCGATGCCCACGTAGCCCCGGGGCAGGACCTGCGTAGGTTTACCTGGCTGGGCAGGATGGTCGCAGCCTTGCGACCTACCAATGTGATCTCCATCGGGGACTGGGCCACCATGGAGTCCTTGTCCTCCTACGATAAAGGCCGGAGGTCTGCCGAGAACCGACGGTACAGCCGGGACATCTCGGCAGTCAATGAATCCCTCCGGCTCTACCACCGGGAGCTACCCAAGAACTGGAAGGCCAGGCACGACATCACCATGGGGAACCATGAGTATCGGATCCTCCGCTACGGGGAGGACACCCCCCAGATGGACATCTGTGGCTACGAGGACATGGAGTTCGAGAAGCGGGGCTGGCGGGTGCATCCCTTCCTTACGCCCGTGGTCATCGACGGGGTCAGCTACAGCCACTACTGGCAGAACCAGAACAGTCGGTTCGCTATCGGGGGAGTGAACGCAGCACGGAACCTCCTCCTCAAAAAGCTCACCTCGTGTGTGGCAGGGCACTCCCACCTGTTGCAGTGGTACACGATCTCCACCGAGACACGCCGCTTGCACGGGCTCGTGTGCGGGAGTTACTTCGAACACCGGGAGAGCTACGCTAACCAGTCCAACGAGGGTTGGTGGTCCGGCATCTGTGTGCTCCGCAACGTGCGCGACGGTGACTACGACCTGGAAATGTGGTCGATGTCCAGGGTCAGGAAGGAGTTTGGGTAGCCAGGTGAGGGACGAGCCCCTCGAAGATGCCCTGGGCTATGGCATCGCTGCCAGCGTCGGACGCCATTCGCTCTGCATCCGGGAGGTGGGTAAAGAACCCAGCCTCGACAAGGACAGCAGGCATCCAGGTCTTCCGCACCATGTAGAACCCAGCCTCGAACTTGCCACCGCGCACCCGCAACCCGAGGTCGGGGTCACGCCGGTACGCTGCGGTGATGGAGTCGCAGAGCACATCCGCAGCCGAGTGGCCAGGGTTGGTGAACACTGCCACCCCGTCGCCCGCAAGTGACGGGCCGCGAAGGGCCGTGCCTAGTGCGTTGCCGTGGATGGACACCAGGCAGCACTGCTGCCCCTCGACGCGGAGCGTGCTGAACACTGCGTTTGCGTAGCAGACGCGAGTCCTTAGGCTCACGTCCTTCCAGGCAAACGAGGTCCCGTCCAAGTCCGGGGGCTCAAGCAATCGTCGCTGCCCTGCCACCGAGTAGACAGGCACCCCAGCTGCCAGCAGCAGCCGGGCCAGTCGGGCACCATGCCTACGGTTATGCACACCCTCGTGGTATGTCCACTCGGGGTCCGCATCGGTGTGTGTGTACCTCTTGCCTCGCCTGGCCTGGTAAGCCCCGGTGCCCGGGTCCACCCCACCGTGTCCGACGTCGATGAAGACGGCGTCGAACAGGGTCACAAGGCGCAGCCGCAGATATCGTAGGTCACGATGGTTGCGACCGCCGAGCCCACGACGACCCCGCAGAGGCCAATGAGCCACCACACGGGGGCCTGCTTAATGTACGACCATGCGGTCAAGAGATATTTAGAAATTTGTGGCATTGAATCTTCCTAGTCAGAGGTTGCGCGCTCCGCCGCGTTGTCTCGCTGGGCTTCGGGAGCCTCTTTCCACTCCACGGTCACCCCAGACTTATCCTTCTCATTCCAGTTAGCCACTTTCCTGTGTTCCATCTGGCCCCAGTACTTGTGGTGGGTCGGGCTAGTCCTAAACGTGCGACCGTCCGGACTCCATGAGCCCCCAGGTGTAGC
>Ga0098061_1000473_pt1 | contig 19373 bp, 23 predicted proteins | sample 22_taG_FD_92579 | JGI IMG/M metagenome (GOLD analysis project Ga0098061, IMG submission 92579) | Marine viral communities from the Subarctic Pacific Ocean - 22_ETSP_OMZ_AT15343 metaG | ecosystem: Environmental > Aquatic > Marine > Oceanic | place: Subarctic Pacific Ocean | collected 2015-01-20
AATCCCGGAAATGCGGGAGTTGGAAGATGTTCAATGGAGCCAGGAATGATGGAAGCTCCCTATGGGATGATGTATGTAATCCCCCATTCTTATGTTATTGAATATCATAAGCACAAAAAACAAAGACGACCATGCGCCTCGATTGTTAGGGAGGCGGTTGAAGAATATTTCGGCGTCTCATTAAAGAGTTATAATTGAGGCCGAATGGTGGAATTGGTAGACATAACGGACTTAAAATCCGTTGCTCAAAAGAGCGTGAGGGTTCGAGTCCCTCTTCGGCTACCACCATGCCAACTCCCGATCCAGTGGCGAAGTTGCGTTCGTTCGAAAAGGTTGCAGGCCATCAATCAAAGGGAACCGATGACTACTTAACCCAAGCATCCATCACGGGTGTGAAAATTTGCATCCAGCAAAGTTGTAGGGGTATGATAGAATCATGGTATCGAATTGGTGCTGGGGGAGTATTTTTTAAATGGAGGATAGAATGAACTTTGTAAAATCAGGAACGCAGTGTTACATCTCGTGTAAGGGTCATAATGATTTTTTATACCCCGACAAACACGAGAGTGCTGCTACTCTTTTTTCGGAGGACTCATCCGTTAAAATTAAAAGTTGGGTGTGCGGGGATAATTCTTTAATGGCTGTTTTGGTAGAAGCTAAAAATATTGAAAGCCTCGTCGCCTCACCCGGAATAGAGACAGTGGTATGGGTTAAAAGAGAAGAAATTTTAAATGATATTTAAAGCATCTTCGTCACAGAACTATTTATATGTGGGAAATTAATGGCTAAGAAAACTTATGTATTCGATACAAGCGTCTGTTTAACCGACGCAAATTGTATTTATCAATATCACAATAACGATATCGTTATTCCTCTTAAGGTCTTGGAAGAAATTGACAAGCATAAAAAGCGTCAAGACGGTGTGGGCTCAAACGCGCGCCGCATTATCCGATTTTTGGATTCCCTGAGAACAAAAGGTAATCTTGAAAAGGGTGTGAGAATTGGAAGAGGAAAAGGTTTATTAAAAGTTATCGCGAATGATGCGTCGAGCCTCCCGTCTGATTTGGATCCTACTATTCCTGATCATATCATAATCTCTTCAGCGATAGGCGAAGACAGGAGAAACGATAGACGAAAAACCATTTTAGTATCCCGCGACATTAATATGAGAGTTATTTGTGATTCTCTGGGCCTCATGGCTGAAGGATATACTCTTAATCAAGTAGTGACTAATCATGAAACTTTATATACTGGGTTTCAAAAGATTCTCGTAGATGAACAACTAATTGATCAATTTTACGCAGAAAAAGATGTGTTTTTAGATCATAGTCATCGTATATTTAATAATCAATTTATAATGTTGGTCTCTTCTTCTAATGAAAAAAAGACCGCATTAGCTCGTTTTTGTTCACAAGAGAAACCTTTGAAAAAAATCCAAGAACTAGGATCCAAGGGAATCTGGGGAGTGAAAGCGCGCAATAAAGAACAAGCTTTCGCTTTAGATTTATTGTTGGATCCCACCATATCCTTAATAAGTTTAGTGGGGAAAGCGGGATCAGGAAAAACTCTGCTTGCTATAGCTGCTGGAATATCTCAGGTTTTAAAAGATCCTTTTTCAAGTGGGTCGACCCCAGTATATAAAAAACTAGTAGTATCACGACCAGTTCAACCCATGGGAAAAGACATAGGATTTCTTCCAGGCTCTATGGAAGAAAAAATGAGACCATGGTTAATGCCTATTCAAGATAATTTACAATATTTAATGGGGAACGATAGAGTAACTTTAGAGGATTATATGGATCAGGGTATCATTGAACTCGAAGCTCTAACTTATATACGAGGTCGTTCTATTTCCAATGCTTTTATTATTATTGATGAGGCGCAAAATTTAACTTTGCATGAAATAAAAACAATTATAACTCGTGCAGGTGAGGGGACAAAAATTGTTCTCACGGGCGACGTAGAGCAAATTGATAATGTGTACATTGATGAAACTTCTAATGGTTTAGTTCATGCCGCCGAACGATTTAAAAAATCTATTTTAACTGGACATGTGACTTTGCGAAAAGGGGAGCGTTCTAAGATTGCTACCCTGGCTGCAAAAATATTATAATTTTCCTTGACAATAAAAGAATGGTGTGTTATATTTATGTAAAAGGACAAAACCATGTTTGACGAAAAAGAATTGCTAAAGAAAACCATTACCAAAACAACTCCCTTAAAAGAGTATATTGTTAATTATGTGGGGAATAAATTAGAGTCATTTGCTTCTGATCCTTCAGAGGAAGATTGGGGAATCACCATTGAAATGATCATACAAGTTTTCACAGAAGACTTCCCAGAAATAGTTTTAGCTTTGGCTGAAGAAAATTTTATACGTGGGTATGAGCAGGGGTTAAATGATCAATTAATTGTCCCCCCGGAAGAGATAACAGAATGTCTTTGAGTAATTCTTCCAATCCTCTCGTAGAATATATTAGCCAATCTAACCAGGAAGCCCAATCACAAAAAAAGGAATATTCTTTAACTGAAGGTATACAAGTATATCTGAAGGATAAAATTTCTAATAATATAGATCTGGGGTCAGTTTTACAACAATTGGCAGTTTTAATTCCCATTCATTTATTTTCGGAAATAGACTCTTTATTCGTGGGGATGTTTGAGGAATTTTCTAATAGAGACATTAATGCTCTCTATAAAGATGGGGCAATCTATGTCAGTTCAGAACAAGATGACGAACAAGATATGTTAGACGATATAGTCCACGAAATTGCCCATTCACTCGAAATACCATATGGTGGTCTAATATATGGTGATGGTGAAATAGAGCAAGAATTTTTATTAAAACGTATTAAATTATATGAAATTATCAAGAATGAAGGTCTGAATCCTGATGAATATATTTTTACTAATCTAGAATATTCTCAAGAAATGGATGATTTTTTATATCAAGAAGTTGGATACGATCGTTTAAATTTTATTGTTTCTTCTTATGGATTATTTGCATCAGCATACGCAGCTACCTCTTTGCGAGAATATTTTGCGAATGGATTTGAGTTTTTCTTTTTAGATGACAGAGCGCTCCTGGTAGAATGTTGTCCAGAGCTTTATAAAAAAATCGAGGAGATTTACGAATTATGAAATACAATATCGAACACAAAAATGAACAAATTTATATTACTATTATTATAGAATCTGCGGGCACTGCCGGTAAACCCAAGAAGAGAACACAAATACGAAAGCAAGATGTCTTGAATATTTTGAATTCTGAAAAGATAACCCCGGGCCGATGTATTCGCGATGCCGGGATTTTGAATAATTTTTCTGGTGGGCCTCTAGAGAAAACTTGGGTGTTTGAAAAAATATCTAAGCCCAAACCTAAAGCCAAACCAAAAACACGATCAAAACGACCATCGGGCCGTAAGAAGTCTTCTTATTCAAGAAAAAAATAGTTGACAGCGCATCTAAAATATGTTATATTATATTAAATAATCAATCGAGAGACTTCAGTGCCCCATATATCATTTTCAGAACTAAAGAACTGGAATTTTTGCCCTTTTTATCATAAACTAACTTATATAGATAAATTAAAAGGATTTCTAGGTAATGAATATACCGCCTTTGGAACAGCCATCCATGATGTTTGTGAAAAACAAATACTTCAAGAACAATTCGACGCTGCACAATATTTTATAGAAAAATTTGAGGACTGTCTAAAAAAACTAGACGACAGTGTAGAATTTAGAGAAAAACCCGAAAAAATGGTCGCCCAGGGCATTAACATAATCCCACACATTATGCCAGCAGTGGAACAATTTTTTAAGGATGGATATGAAGTTTTTTCTACTGAAGAGCAACTAATGGTTCCTATCAATGAGGAATATAATTTTAAGGGATATATTGATGCCGTCATCAAAACACCAGATGGAAAATATCATATTATTGATTGGAAGTCGTGTTCTTGGGGTTGGGATGCTCGTAAGCGCTCGGATCCTATGGTTACTTATCAATTAACACTCTATAAGATATTTTTTGCTCAAAAACATAATATTGATTTGAAAGATATTGAAACATATTTTGCGTTGCTTAAGCGAACCGCCAAGAAAGATCAAGTAGAGATATTCCGCGTGACAAGCGGAAATAAAAAGAGAGAAAATGCCCTAAATCTTTTAAAAATGGCCCTCTTTAATATTAAGAAAAAAAGATATATAAAAGATAGGAGATCGTGTGCTAAATGCGATTTTCACAAAACACCAGAATGTCCCTGATGGAGAATAAATGACAGATAAAATAAAAGTTCTAGTGATATCCGATCACCCGATGGCCCCATCTGGTGTGGGAACTCAAACAAGATATATTATTGAAACGCTACTTAAGACGGGTAAATATAAATTTATTTGTTTAGGCGGCGCGGTTAAACATAGAGATTATAAGCCGCAAAAAATTGAAGGCTGGGGAGAAGATTGGGTGGTTTTACCAGTTAAAGGTTACGGAACTCAAGAAATGGTTCGGTCTATGATTATGAATGAGAAACCAGATATGTTATGGTTTATGACCGATCCAAGATTTTATGACTGGTTGTGGATGATAGAAAATGAAATTCGCCCCCACATCCCCATGGTCTATTATCATGTATGGGATAATTATCCTCATCCTCATTTTAATAAAAAATTCTACGAATCTACTGATGTTATTGCCTCCATTTCTAAAGTAACTCATGACATTGTTCAGACTGTTGCTCCCAACGTTGAGAATCATTATATACCGCATTCGGTAAATACTTCTATATTCCGGCCAATGGCCGAAGAAGAATTGGCCATTGCACGTCAACAGCATTTTAATGACGCGTCAGATAAATTTACTTTTTTTTGGAACAATCGAAACGCTCGCCGGAAAATGAGCGGGAGCTTAATTTATTGGTTTAATGAATTCGCCAATGAAGTGGGCCCCGATAAAGTTAGGTTAATTATGCATACGGATCCAAAAGATTCTAATGGGCAAGATTTACCCCTTATTCTTAGCACTCTTGAGGCCGTAGATGGAAGAATTCTTCTATCCACCAATAAGGTACCACCCGAACACTTGGCAATTATGTATAACTTAGCCGATTGTGTGATTAACATCTCGGATGCCGAGGGGTTTGGTTTGGCTACATTGGAGTCCCTATCGTGTGGAGTTCCCATTATAGTTAATATGACTGGCGGCCTTCAAGAACAGGTAACTGATGGAAAAGAGTGGTTCGGGCTAGGAATTCAGCCCTCCTCCAAAGCTGTCATAGGGTCTCAACATGTCCCCTACATATATGAAGACCGAATTTCGAAAAAAGACTTCATAGCCGCCCTACATAAAATGTATAATATGACTCCCGAAGAGAGAAAATTGCTTGGAAATAAGGGTCGTCAACACGTACTTAAAAATTATAATTTTGAAACTTTTCAAAAAAACTGGGTTCAATTAATGGATTCTATTCATGAGAAATATGGATCGTGGGAAACGCGCAAACATTACAAGCCTTGGGCTTTAAAGGAAATAAAATGAAAACTAAAATATTAGTTCGGGGGCCAGTGCTTTCCCAATCGGGCTATGGCGAACAAAGTCGATTTGCACTCCGAGCGCTCCGATCCCGAGAAGATATCTTCGATATTTATATCATCCCAGTTAATTGGGGGCAGACAGGTTGGTGCAGCACAGTCGATGAAGAAAGAGAGTGGCTGGATAAGCGAATCGTCCAAACCAATCTTTATATGCAGCAAAAGGGGAATTTTGATATATCTCTTCAAATAACTATCCCTAATGAATGGCAAAGAATGGCACCCCTTAATATTGGGTATACTGCCGGCATAGAGACTACTAAAGTCGCGCCAGTATGGCTACAGAAAGCCAATGAAATGGATAAAATAATTGTTGTTTCAAACCACGCCAAACAAATCTTCGAGCAATCGCTATATGAGGGGCAACATCCCGAAACTGGACAGAAAGTTGTCTTAAAGTGCGAAACTCCTATTGAAGTTGTTAATTATGCTGTAAGACATTTTGAAGAAAAATCTCTGGGATTAAAATTTGATTATGATTTTAATTATTTATGTATGTGCCAGTGGGGCCCGAGAAAAAATCTTACCAATACTATTCGATGGTTTGTAGAAGAAAATTTTGATCAAGAAGTCGGCCTCGTTATAAAAACTAATATTAAAAATAATTCCCTCATCGACCGGGAACATACGGAAACCAATCTCAAACAAATTTTAGGAAACGATAAAGATCGTAAATGTAAAATTTATCTTCTTCACGGAGATTTGAGCGAAGGAGAAATAACTTCACTATATCGCCACCCCCAAATAAAAGCAATCATTTCAGCCACCCACGGTGAGGGATTCGGCCTTCCATTATTTGAGAGTGCTTATAATGGATTGCCAGTTATGGCCCCAGGTTGGAGTGGTCAATGTGATTTTCTCTATATGCCGGATACTAGACGGAAAAATAATAAATTACGACCCATGTTTGCATCGGTAGAATATGATATAAAGCCTGTCCAAAAAGAAGCTCATTGGGAGGGTGTTGTCCAGGCCGATTCGATGTGGTGTTTCCCTAAAGAGGGGTCGTTTAAGCGCCGTTTGAGGGAGATTAGAACCAAATATTCTAGTTTTAAAAAGAATGCCAACAAACTTCAAAAATGGATTTTAAAGGAATTTACCGAAGATATCAAATATAATGAATTCGTAGAAGCCATCATCCCCCATTTCATTGATTCGGCGGAAGCAACAAGTGTAGATGAACTATTCGAATCCCTAAGTCGATGATTATATTTGTATCTGATCTTTTCAAGGAAGATTACCCAGGCGGCGCCGAATTAACAACCGAAGCTATTATGGATGGGTGTTTTCTTCCTCTGGCCAGAGTAAGATCACAACAAGTAACAGCTACTTTATTACAAAAATTTAAAAATAATTTTTGGATATTTGGAAATATAGCGGGGTTATCAGATGAAACTCTTTTATATATTTCTCAAAATTTAAATTATTCTGTAGTGGAATATGATTATAAATTTTGCTCCTTCAGATCTCCCGAAAAACACGCGCAAGCTCAAAAATCTTGCAATTGTCAGCACTCTCGTCACGGAAAAATAATTTCTATCTTCTTTGCTCAGGCCATTAATCTTTGGTTTATGTCGGAGGGGCAAAGAGATTTTTATTATGAATTATATCCTTTTTTGAAGAAAAAGAGCACGATTGTTTTGAGTTCTGTCTTTAGTAAATCAACTTTAGATTATATTGAAAATTTAAATACTAAAGAAAAAAATGATATTTGGTTAATTCAAAAATCCCCCTCTTGGATAAAAGGAACTGAAGATTCAATTTCATTTGCTAAAGATTCTAATATAAAATATGAAATTTTCCATGATCTTTCTTATTATGATATGTTGCATAAATTTGCACAATCTAAAGGATTTATCACTCTTCCGCGAGGTAAAGACACATGTCCCAGAACAGCAATTGAAGCCAAATTATTAGGCTGCGAAATTGAATCTAATGAAAATGTCCAGCATAAATGTGAAGATTGGTTTAGTGGAACCCCCGAAAAAGCTTTGAAATATTTAAGGTCTCGGGCCGAATATTTTTGGAAAATAACGCTCCCGCAAACAAATTTAGAAGTCCCGACCTACACCGGAAAGAACGAGAATAATACTCATTTTAAGGTTATTATACCTGTTTATAATTCAGAATTGTGGATAAAGAAAGCTATTCAAAGCGTGTTGGAACAAAAATATGATAATTATGAATGTATTATTTGCGACGATATGTCTACCGACGAAACTTATAGTATCTGTGAGTCTCTCGTCTTAAATGAATCCAAATTTCGACTTATTAAGAATACAGAAAAGAAATTTGCTTTGAAAAATATTTATGATTCCATTCAAATTTCGGATGCCCAAGAGGAAGACGTGATCGTAATTTTGGACGGAGATGATTGGTTATCTACTCGTTATGTGTTACCTCACTTGAACGAATTTTATGAAAAAGAGAATTGTTTATTGACTTTTGGTAGTTTTATTGAGTTCCCCACCGGCCGCATTGGAGCAGAATCTAGTGATTTCCCGGCAGAAATTGTAAAAAATAACTTATTCCGACAAGATTCCTGGCGCGCCTCCCATTTGAAAACATTTAAGACTTTATTGTGGAACAATATAAAGCTTGATGATTTTTTAGACGAGGATGGAAAATTTTATGAAATGACTTACGACCAGGCTATGATGCTTCCAATGTTAGAAATGAGCGGCGAAAGAGCTAAATATATTCCACAAATTAATTATGTTTATAACATCTCCAACCCCGCCGCAGTTAATAAAACAAAAGCTCACAAACAACACGAATTAATGCTTCGAATACGAAAACAGCCCAAATATCAAAGATTAGAAAAATGAATATCTTTTTAGAGAATGTTAATTTAAAAAACAATAATGGTCCAAATTCTTTTGCTAATAAACTTGTCCCATATATTACAAGATTGGGACATGAAATTGTCCCCCCACAATATGCAGACATTAAATTATGTTTCATAGAATCTAATAATTTAGACTGCAATATCCCTCGCGTCCAACGTTTGGATGGGATATATTTTAATACTGCCTTTGATTATAATCTACAAAATAAAAATATAAAGAGAACATATGAAATCTCAAATGGTGTGATTTTTCAATCTAATTTCAATAAAAAATTGATCACAAAATATTTTGGAGAACATCCTAATAGTCAAATTATTTATAACGGCGCCGATACCGAGGCCATATCGTTGGCCCGACCAATGAAGAATGAAATTGAAGGAAGAAACATTTGGAGTTGCGCTGCAGCATGGCGGCCTCACAAAAGATTAGAAGAAAATATAAGATATTTCTTAGAACATAAAGAAGAAAAAGATATTTTAATTGTAGCAGGCCACACTCCTTCCGTAGTGGAAGACCCCAATATACATTATGCAGGAAATTTGTCCCAAACGCAACTTTATTCTCTCTATAAGGGATGTAAATATTTTATTCATTTAGCATGGCTTGATCATTGTCCTAATGTAGTTGTGGATGCCCGTGCAAGTGGATGCCAAATTATTTGTTCTAATACTGGTGGCACACAAGAAATTGCAGGCCCGGATGCTATTATAATTGAAGAAGCGGAATGGGATTTCGCTCCTTTAAATTTATATGACCCTCCGAAACTAAATTTTGAGAAAAAACTTGACACGGGCCATAATGTAGGTTATAATATGGATATGGTGGCAAAAGAATACGCAAAATTTATGGAAAATAATCTATGAAGATTGCAATATCGTATATGGCAATCATAAAAAGGAAAGACAAAACATGAAGAAAGTAAGGAGCTATAAAAATTACGATAAATATTTAGACCACCAAAAAAAGAAAACTTTAGACCCGGTACGAAGAAAAAAGTGGCTGAATGAAGAGTGGCAATCGAAGATTGATGGATTCAAGAAATCTTTACATCCCCACCAAAAGTATATCAATAAGTCAAAAGCTCTTTGTATCGGTGCAAGGACAGGGCAGGAAGTTGTCGCACTAAACCAAATGGGCGCCGACGCCATTGGCATTGATATATGTCCATGCCCGCCTCATGTAATCGAGGGTGATATGCACAGGCTACCTTTCGAGGATGGGACTTTTGACTTAGTGTTTTCTAATGTTTTGGATCATTCACTCCACCCAGAAAAGAAAATTAGTGAAATAGAGAGAGTTTTAAAAAAAGCCGGAAAATCGATATTACACCTACAGGTAAACATGCCGTCCGATATTTATACAGAAACTGAGGTTGATAATATTCATCTTGATATTCTCCCATTGTTTAGGAAATCTTTCTGCATAGGTCTGTCTGATATAAATAATCCCGTTTTTGCGACAATGAATAGGGAGATTGTTATGGAAAGATCCCTTACAGATTTGCACATAGACACAGCCACCCCTACAGAGGCATATTTAAATATTTGGAAAGATGTTAATCTTGCGACACAAAAAAAGAAAGCTCTTAACCACGGACTCTCCGACGAGACCGCAGAGAAATGTTTTTCTCAACTGTGCCGCCGCCCCTATTATCTTGCCTCATTAGCAAAAGAGTATGACTGTAAAACATTTGTCGAAGTTGGTACAGCCCATGGACTACAAACTTTTTCCTTTGCACAATATTTAAAAGAAAATAGCATACAGGGGCATGTATGGACATGCGACATACTTGAGGTGGCAAATGAGGAATATAAATTAAAATACAAAGATTATACTACTTTTTGTTTAGGAAATAGTGAGAAACTATCTTCAACTCTTCGCGCGACTGGGGCAAAGATCGATTTATTTTACATTGATGGCGCCCACGGTCCCGGAGATGTTATCAGGGATGTTTATCACCTTAAAGAACATCAGTCTGAAAATCCTATTTGGGTTTTTGATGATTTTGATATAAGATTTGGATGTTATAGGGATATTTTTTCACTTATGAAAATTAATAAAAAATTTAAAGTATATGAAGTTGGTCTCACCGCGTCGGGAAACCCAAGTCATCAAGTAATAATTTGGGGGAAATTTTGACTAGAAAAGTAATGTTTTTTGCTCGAAATCAAGATATTTCTGTGGGATCTTATAGAATTTGGGTTAATGATTTAAATTATTATTTTAATAATTTAGGTATTGCTTCTCATATTAGCAACGATTTAGAAGACATTAAAAATAATGATATAATCATTTGCGCTAAGTCCGAAACAGACTCGGCTATAAGAATTAAACGACTTTTCCCCCACAAAAAAGTAGGAATAATTAACCTATCTTCATCATCGCGCAACTTGCCTATAGATTTTGTTATTGTGGGATCCATCGAAGAAATGGATAGTCTCGCACATTATAGAAATGTTTTTTTATTTCCTTTGATAGAAAAAATGTATCAATCTCCGGAGGACTACAAGAGACATTTTCCTAAAGAAAAATTAAATATAGGCTTCCATGGACACTCTCCTCATTTGAGTAAATTTGAACCACATCTAAAATTGGCCCTTGAAGAATTTGATAAAATATGTGATTTTGAATTAACTATTATTACATCCAACTCGACTTTTAAATGGTCATTGGGGCGCCCCGATATTACTAATTTGACTATTAAACCGTGGAATTTTAATACTATTAAACAAGATCTTTTAGATATTGATGTGGGCCTTATACCTAATGCCACCCAATTAAAAATCCAAACTAAATCTGTAGATTTGGGACTATATGATACTGATTTTGCATTACGATTCAAAAACAAATCCAACGCAGGCCGTTGTTTTGTATTTCATCAACTGGGAATTCCAGTTATAGCTGATTTTACACCAAGCAATTTTCATATTTTAGCAAACCCAGATTGTGGATTTATAGCCAACACCAAAGAAGGTTGGCTTAAATCTCTTATGGAATTGAGAGATGATGAATTTAGACAACATATTGCAAATAATGCAAAACAAGAATTTGATCGATTATATCATCCTCCCCTATGGGCTAATCGATTATACAAAAATATATTGGAGATTTAATATATTATGGGAATGCAAATTAAAGATATCATACTGATAGACGAAGTAACGCAAAAAACGGGCACGAATTCGTGTCTTTGGAAAGGAGAATGGCCAACAAACAGTGAGGCTGGAGAACTCTTGAAAAATAATAAAAACCACCCCTTTTCACTATTGGAGTTGGGGAATCAATATTTAAAAGCTCCGTTCAATGGACCCGCAAAAAAATATTTTAATAAAATAGGAATCTCTCACACTTCAATTGATTTAAACGGAGCGTCGGGAGCCTTAAAGCTTGACTTGACTCAAGATTTACGTGACGTATTTAAAGAAAAGTTTGATATTATTACAAATTTTGGGACATCGGAACATGTTAGAAAACAATATCCTTGTTGGGCGAACATTCACAACTTGTGTAAAAAGGAAGGGCATTTTGTTATGGCCCTCCCACCGGTAGGAGGCTGGAAAGATCATGGAGATTGTTGGTTTTGGTACACGGAAAAGTTTTTTGAAGAGTTAACGCGCTTGAATGATTATGACATAATAAAAATGTATCGTCGAGGATCGAGCGCATATCCTAAACTTATGTTGGTAATTAAAAAAAATAAAGATAATGAATTTATGTCTGAAAAAGAATTTCAAAATATTGAATCTCTTTTCTACACTAAATGGGATGGACATGTAAATGAATAAAGGAGTCCTCTATATAGCTTTTGGAGATAATTTTATTAAAGAAGTATTATTATCGGCCGAATCAGTAAAAAGACACAACCCCGACCTTCCAATAACACTATATTCAGATAGAAAAGTTGAATCTGAATATATAGATGATAATCAAATTATAGAAGTAAGGCATATCCGAGCCAAAGTGGATTATGTACATACGAGCCCTTATGATGAAACTATCTTTCTAGATACCGATACTATAATCGATGCAGATATTACCGAAATGTATGGTATTTTAGAAAAATATGATTTTGCTATTTGTCACGATCTCGCACGGAAAAGAGACAATATAATTAATCAAATTCCAGAGTATAAGGAAATTCCCTATATGTTTTCCGAAGTAAATCCGGGAGTAATGGTTTTCCGGAAATGTGATGCAGTTATGAATTTCTTTGCTTTGTGGAGAAAATATTTCTATAAATATTTCAATCGATGGCCATACGAGCAACCAACTTTTCGTGTGGCCTTGTGGAAAAGTGATTTAAATTTCTATATAATGCCTCCGGAATATAATATTCGAAGCAAACAAAATAGGCAAAAGCAAAGAAATTTTCATCATCAATTTGGAAAAGACCATTTAAATCCTAGAATTTACCATATGCATGCGGATATGAGAATTAATCAAGGAACATATGAAGTAGAATCAGTTGAGCAGGCATTAGAATTTTGCAAGAAAAATTTTATGGAGTATTAAATGAGTGTCATTTATAAGCCCCGTAAAAAAACCCCAAGCCGCAAAGGATTATTATTTATAAAAAGCGCCCGCACTGGCGGTGGTGCAGTTAAAAAATTTATGATACAAATAGCACGACAAAACGGTATCCATTGCACTCACAATCGGAGATATTCTAGGGGCGCCCTGAAGCCCGAAAATTTAAAAATTATAAATTCCGGTGATTATAAGGTTTTTACAATCACCAGAAATCCGTGGGATAGATTCATTTCTTCTTTGGCTTATTATGCTGCATCTCAAGGAAAATATTTTGAAACTATGTTTTTGACTGCGAATGGAAAATTAAATTTGAAAAAACTCGAAGTGCTACAAGAAGAGCACGGTTGTTCGAAGGGGGGTTATTCTCATATGGGCCTTCATTTGTTTTCTCCAATTCACGAAACCCTAGAAGGAGTTTCTGATTTTGAGGTACTGCGATACGAAACCCTTCAAAAAGATGTTTTAAGGCTTTGTGAAAATCTTGGGTTGACCGTAACTTTTGATAGTATACCAATCGTGAATCGTATGGGGTACAAATCCCCGCGCAGCCACTATACAGACTACTACGAAGAAAAGTCAAAACAATTTATATATGATTTATTTGAAAAGGACATAAAAATGTTTGATTATTTTTATGAAAAAAAGGAAAAGGAAAAAGAATAAAGATGGCAGGAATAAATACAGTTAAGAGTGGCTTAAGAACCATTTGTGAGGTGCATAGAGAAATGTATCGAAAGATTCATCACTTATATCATACGGGTGTGATAGATGAAGAAACTTGGCACTATCTTATAACTCGCACAGAAGAAGGTTTTAATTTGGGAAAAAAGATGAATAATAAGTTGGCTCAATATAAAAATAACTACGCCGATGATTGGTATGAAGAACACAGACTAGATGGTGGGGAATTAGAAGAAGCAACGAAGATCCAACAAGAAATTAATAAACGGGGAAAATCCAACAAATGACGCTAGAGGAGAATTTTAAATATTTGATGTTTGTTGGATGCGGCCGCAGTGGATCAACCGTGGCAGGGCAACTTCTAAATGCTCATCCAAATTTTTTGATAAGCAATGAATTGAGAATTCTTCAAAATTGTATTGGCGGAAATAAACTTATTCGTCAAGAGTTAAATAATTTGATAAAACGAGCCACTTATGAATTCGATCAAGATTTAGAAAATTCAGTTTTCCACTCACAAACATTGAACAGGTGGCAAAAAGATTGGAAAAATATAGCCACTAGCGCCAAAGAGTTAAATTTAAACAAAGAAAAAATAATGTTTTTAGGAGATAAAAAGCAGGGAGGAAATTCCAAATTATTCAAGACTCGCCGCTCAGATTGCCTGAGAGTCCTGGACGGAATTAGCTGGGTTCCAATTTCTACGATTAGATCTCCAAGTCAAATTCTGATATCTTATAGCAAGATATCAGAAAATTTAGAAAAAAGCTGTCAAGAATTTGTGTCAGATATGTTAACTGGAATTAAATTAGTACAAGAAAGAGGAGGAATTTTTATAAATTATGAGCGTCTAGCGGAGTCTCCGTCCTCATATGCTTCCGTTCTTGAAAAGAAATTTAATATAGAGGTAAATGAAGGTTGGAAACATTTAGTGGGCAACATTATACAGAAAAAAGAACCAACCATCCCCAAGAGAGAACATCGTGACATCTTAAAAAGAACTCCTGATTGGGAAGAATTAAAAGAAAAATGTAAGGAGTTGGAAATTGACGATGCGCTCATCTGATAAAGATCTCGAAGCCCTTCTCGCGAAATTTCCCGAATTGCTTTCCGGTTCAGAATATAATTCTTTAGAAGATCTTCGAGTACATCCGCGTGAAAAACACCAAACACGGCTGACATCGACCCTGGAAATAGAAAATCTTTTTTCCCCTTTTGACCGAACGTTCGATGGAACAGCGCCAGAATCAATCTTGTTTGCTCATTTTTCTCCATTTTTAGATGAACTGGAGGGGTTGGGACTCCCTGTTTTTGCCAAAAATTACTTTGGAGAAAACACTACAATTCATTTCACATATGATAAAACATTCCCTTCTTATAAATTTAATATTGGTGATAAAAAGATAGAGCCAATTCAAAATTTAAAGGATAAATATGATATAATCATTGCAAGGTCGGGCGTTTTGTTGAAGATGATGGGCCGCCCCATGGAGAGAGATATTATCAATCAGTCATTGAAGAAAATTAATATTAAAACAATGTCGCTTCCTTCAAATTATAAATATGCTGATTATTACTTTGAGGAAAAAAATATGTGCCCAATGCCGGCGCCATCTTTTAGTAAGACTGTTGAAAAATGGAGTAAATCCTATTCCAAAAATAAAAAAAGTATCCTCCTTACCGGAGCACTTTATCACTTAAAAAATCAATTATCATTTTTTAAAAATATCAATCCAGATCTTTTATCGGGATATGAAATTATAATTGTGGGCCCCGAAAAAGATAAACAATATGTTGACAAAATAAGAAAAACTTGTTATAATAAAGGTATAGAATATTTTTTGATTGGAAACGTCCGTAAAGATTTAATGGCTAATTTTTATGCATTTTCAAATATTCATATTATTCCTATGGATATGAGAGTCCAAGGATCCCCGGAGGGATACCCGCGAGTTCTTGGGGAAAGCATAGAAGGAAGGTGCATTAATTTGATTAATAAGCCAATCACGGTTCCATCTCATATGAGAGAATCATGTATTTTTTACGATGCGTTCTCTTCTTCTGATACAAATAAAAAAATGGAACAAATTTTATCTCTCCCAAGAGAGAGTATTAATTGGACCCAGGTTAATTTTGAAGATGTTTGTGAAGAAACAATCTTAAAGTGTGTGTCTCTATGGAAAAACAAATGAAAAAATATTTCTCTCACAGAACAGCCATCATCGAAACTGAACAAATTGGATCAGGCACAAAAATATGGGCATTCTGTCACATATGCGCCGGCGCCGTAGTGGGGGAAAATTGCGTTATAGGCGAAAGAGTATATATCGGCCCCAATGTTAGAATTGGAAATAATGTGAAAATCCAAAATAATTCTCTGATTTACGAGGGAGTAACCATAGAAGATGGAGTTTTCGTCGGGCCTAATGTGGTGACCACTAACGACATTGAACCCAAAGCTCTCGGAACCTGGAAATCACGGTTTAAGGAAACTTTGTTCGAAAAAGAATGTAGTATCGGGGCCAATTCAACTATTATATGTGGCAACACTGTTGGCTCTGGTTCTCTTGTCGGCGCCGGATCCGTAGTCACTAAAGATGTAAAATCTAACACTATAGTGGTGGGAAACCCGGCTAAATTTTTAAGGAAGAAAACTTGCCCGCGATAGTAAGAAAAATATTTGAAGATTTTGTTCAAGAACAATACCAGCTTGATGATTGTATCGCTGTCAACAGCGGCACGAGCGCTCTTATCGGGGTCTTATGGTCCATGGGACTACAGCCAGGTGATGAAATCATTACTACGCCGTTTACATTTATCGCTACGACAAATTCTATTTTAATTGCGGGTGGGAAGCCAGTTTTTGTCGATATCGACCCGGAAACCTATCTTCTAGACCCTACAAAAATTGAACAAGCCATAACTCCCAAAACTAAGGCTATCATTCCAGTTCATTTATATGGCCGCATGTGTGATATGATTTCTATTAACAACTTGGCCGCTAAATATAATTTGGTGGTGATTGAAGACACGGCGCAAGCTTTTGGTGCCCAGAACACAGAGGGGAAATTTGCGGGGATGGTCTCGGATGCTGGAACTTTTTCATTTTATAAAACAAAAAATATTTCTACCTTTGAGGGGGGAATGATTTGTATTCCGCCCAATTCCAAGTTGAACGCACCCAAAATTCGATCAATCTGTAACCAAGGTCAAATGGGCAAATATAATCATGAATATATTGGATTCAATTTCAGATTAGCGGAACCCTTGTGTCTTATGGCTTTAGAACAAATGAAGCTCCATATGAAGGGGATCAAGTCCGAACTTGGCTTACGAGGCCCCGCCCAAGGACATTATACTAAGGTAGTATATCAGCAACCGGCGTATAAAGAACGCGGGATTGTGGGAGATTGCCCGGTTGCTGAAAGCGTGGCTTACGAAATATCCCAATCGGAAAAGAAATGATAGCATCCATATATCAGACAATGGAGAATTATTAATGAAAGTCTTAATTTGTGGTCTGGGGAATATGGGCCGCATTCATGCTAAATATTTAAATCAACTTGGAATTGATTGGAGTTTTTACGACCCCTATAACACAAACTCCAAAGCACGCGCCATCCATGATTTGAAAATGCTACCAGAAGACTCATTTACTCATATTATAATCTCCTCTAATGAGGATCAGCACTTTATCAATTATAAGCAAATTAGAGAAAGCGGGTTTACGGGCCCAATTATGGTTGAAAAGCCAGCCGTAACCGACAAAAGAAATTTTTCCATTTTTGAAGATCCTAAACTTTCAGTAGGGCTAGTGGAAAGATTCAATCCAGCAGTCCAAGTTCTAAAAGAAAATATTGAAATGGACAAACTGATTAGTTGTGATTTTATAAGGTGTTCCATTAAAAACTCTTCCAATAAGAGGGTAAATACTTTTGTCGATGTCGGAATCCACGATATTGATTTGTATTTTTATTTATTTGATGAAGCAATTTCATTCTCTCATCTTGAGAATTTTTCTGATACCTATACTCTGATGGTGCGCAAAAATAATGGATTTATTTCTAGGTTTCTTTGGAGTAATGAAACGAGCTGCAAGGAAAGAAAAATAACTATCAGACACAACAATTTTACATTAGAAGCTGATCTAATAAATCAGGTGGTTATAAAAACCCTAGCAACCAGTGATGGCAAAATGTTATCTCATAATTTATATGTAGAGAAAGCCTCACCCGTGCTATGTCAGTTAAAAGATTTTATCAATACAGGAAAAACTTATGTGGGGAAAAAATCTCATGAGTTTTATTTTAATTTAAAGGAGACACATAATGTCTAGATGTTTAGTTACAGGTCACAAAGGATATATTGGTTCCAAAGTATATGCGGAACTCAAAAAACAGGGACACGAAGTTCTTGGAATAGATTTAAAAGAAGAATATTCAAAAGATATTTTGTTTTATTTAAAAGAAGACGATGGCGAGCGAACCAATGATGGAGGATTTCATCCTTATTTTAGGGATTTTAAGCCAGAATATATTTTCCATTTAGCCTGTATCCCTCGCGTAGCTTATAGTGTAGAAGAGCCCGTCAAAACAATGGAAAACAATGTTTTAATCACCTCTTATGTGCTGAATTTTGCACGCAAAACGGGAGCAAAAAGAGTAATTTATTCTGGATCGTCCTCGGTGATTGGCAATGGCAACGGCCCAACAAGTCCTTATGGTTTACAAAAATTAATTTCAGAAATGGAATGTAAACTTTATTCAGATTTATATGGGCTGGACACTGTATCTTTACGCTATTTTAATGTATATTCCCCCTGTCAAACAGTCGACGGTCCATATGCGACTGCTGTTGCTAATTGGATGCATTCAATACGAAAGGGGGAAACTCCGTTTATTACTGGCGACGGAGAACAAAGGCGAGATATGGCTTATATCGACGATATTGTATCGGCAAATATATTCGCTATGAATTATCCGCAAAATTTTAATGGACAGCACTTTGACGTTGGAACGGGTGAAAATATTTCATTAAATGAAATAAAAGAAATTGTTTTAAAATATCATTCTCATGTAAAATTTGATTATATTGAGCCCCGCAAGGGGGATGTTTTGCATACGAAGGCAAACATTAATGATTTGACTGTTCTCGGATGGACCCCCCAAATTTCTATTCTTGGCGGTATTCATAAATGTTTTGGAGAGATTAAATGAAAAATTTTAAACTTGGAATTATTGGCCAAGGTTTTGTGGGATCAGCTATTCGGGAAGGATTAAGAAACTACTATAAAATTGAAACTTATGATAAATATAAGCAAGATTTATCCTCATGTGAGAGCTTGGAGGAACTAGTTGTCTTAACTAATATGATTTTTGTGTGTCTTCCCACCCCCATGCGAAAGGACGGCAGCTGCGATCTTTCAATTATTAGAGACACCATCACAGAGCTAGACAAATATGCATCCTCTGGGCACATAGCCATTATCAAATCTACAGTCCCTCCCGGCACCACACGATTACTCAACAAACAATGTAAAAATTTAAAAATTGTATTTAGTCCTGAATTTTTAACCGAAGCTAATTATATTGAAGATTTCCGGAGTCAATCTCGTATTTTATTGGGAGGCCCACGCCCCGCCACCTCTTATGTTAAAACCATGTTTAGAAAAGTCTTTCCTGGAATTCCAATTATTAAAACAGGATCTAATACAGCCGAAATG
>Ga0098061_1000474_pt1 | contig 19362 bp, 9 predicted proteins | sample 22_taG_FD_92579 | JGI IMG/M metagenome (GOLD analysis project Ga0098061, IMG submission 92579) | Marine viral communities from the Subarctic Pacific Ocean - 22_ETSP_OMZ_AT15343 metaG | ecosystem: Environmental > Aquatic > Marine > Oceanic | place: Subarctic Pacific Ocean | collected 2015-01-20
CGGCTAACTCTTCCTTGATAATCTGTCTTAGTCTTTGTTTGGTGATTTTCATTTGGTTGCTTCCTTTTTCTTAGGAGCTTCTTTTTTCTCTTCAGTCTCGCGATGAAACTCTCGATAAAAGAGTTCCTCCTTGATGATCTGCTTTAAGCGGGCGGTTGAGATTTTCATTATTCTTTTAAGTCCGCGATCTGTGCGGTTATGTCCTCTTCGTCGGAGCGTCCTTCGGTCTCGTCATACGCAAGGCCCAAGTATTCTTTTTCCAGGTCGCTGGCCCAGGGCTCAGCCGACCTCAATGCCATATGACGGTTTATTTGACCGTCCGCGTGTATTCCGGCTAGCCTAAGCTTGATATTATGAATAGCCTTTCGAGTTGGCTCGTGCTGTTTAAGTATGTTAAGGATTTGTTCCGCGATCTCGGGATTAACATCAATGTCTAAGTTCATCATTATTCGGCTGCGGGCGGCTTTAAGCCCCTCTAGAGGTGCGCTCAGTCCCCTCACAACGCGAGGTGCAGCGTGTACCAAACTGATGAGATGTTTATCATCTTTACTCTGTAACAGATCGCGTAACACAATTTGAGCAGCTTCGAGAGATCGAGCGCGTTGATCCGGATCGCCGGCCGGAATGCCCGGTAATTCAAGTTGTTCATCTTCTTTTAGAAACTTCTTCCAGTTTTCCATTATCAATTTCATAGTATGCTCCTAGACCGACATGGCAAGCGTCAACAATAAATAGTTGTCTGGAGTGATAAGGGTCGCATTTTCCAAGCATTTCTGGAATTGGTCCTTTTTCATCGAGCCAACATCTTCATTGTCTCCGATATCAACCTTCCAAACTTCAATATCAAAATTAAGTAACGTCTTAATAATCTCAAGCTCTTTCTTTGTGGCGTCGGGATCGAGTGCAACATACACTCCAGCGTCCTCTTTAACGATCTTACGAAGCAGGATGGAGTTCTGATTTAGCGTAGAGCCGAGAATAGGGACCGCGTTACGGCCTGCATTAATCGCATCAAAAATCCCTTCGACCAGTATAATGTCCGAGCTCCAATCCACAAACAAATCGTTGAATATGATATTACGGCTTGCCGGAGGGTTCTTATACTTAGGATAATAGGATCTATCATAAGATCGCGATACAAAATAGCTCAAGTCTCCCTCGTCGTCAAACGACGGAATTATGATCCTGCCTTCGTATTCTCCCTTGATGCAATAGCCCATCTTCCACCAAACAATATCTTGCTTGGTGATGCCGCGGTGTCGTAGATAGTTCATTGCGGCGAATCCAGTAGGGGGCATCTCTCTATTTGCGAGAGAGATAAACCCTTCAGGCATCTCAAGTATTTGTTTTTCTTCTACTTTCTCGGCGAACAAATCTTCGAGTTGATCAAAATCAATCTCGGAAGTGAAATCTCGCCACTGTGCCTTGTCGTGGTTCGTGCCAAAACGGCGAACGACACGATAGATATTCTTGCCGCGGGTGTCACACACCCAGCACTTATAGTAACCTTTATCTAGATTTACAGAGAATTTGCGCTTGTGGTGGTCGCAGTAAGGACATTTAAAAAGATACTCATTGTTGGTCCGATAACCGGTACCCAACACATTAGTCAGTATCTTTAGCTTCTTCTCTTTCACGGATCCAGCCTGCCTTTGCGATTACATAGCTATCGGACCGGTCAGCATAACCAGCCTTTGGATTTCCATGTCTAGTGTATTGTACCTCAAAGCCGGGCACGTTGTCAACAACAAACTGCAAAGAAACAGCTTTTGCTTTCTGTCCCTTGGGAACCTTGATGCCGCAGAGCTTGCGGGCAGATGTGGCGGCAAGATACTTTGGCTCCTTGTAAAAGAAATTATAACACAACCACGACACAATGCCATTTATTTTTGACAAAAGTGATAAGGTCTGGGCAGAGGAGAATCCGGAGCGGAATGACTGCAGCGATTGTTCAACATACACTTGCTCTATGTTGTATGTATCGTCTAACAATTCCAGTCGATCGCATACAATTTCTATTTTTTTGAAAAAGTTTTTTTGTTTGCGCAAATCGATGTGATCGCAAACGAGGATCTTACCGTCTTCGTCGAGTACTGTATAGCCAGTAATGCTGGTTGAGATATCTAGGCCTAAAATCATTTTACTATTTTATCAGAGGTCGAGCTTAATTTTAAAGGTGAAATCTCTCTCCACCGTTTTGCGAACTGGTGTTGCCATTTTGGCAATTCCAATAAGGTTCCTGTCTTTGTCGTAAATCCCGACCTTGGAAATATAAGTTGTCTTTTCAAAAGAGGCCGTAGGATGATGATAAGAAGAGCTAACAACATTCTTAACAAGTCGCTTGGGTGCCTGAGCATATTGTTTTGACCCTGTCACCGCTGTTGAAGACGTACTATATGTTACAAAAGTGGGATTACTCGATTGATTCAATTCTCCCTTCGGAGCAGTAGCAAACATGGTCATTGTTTGAATTTTGTTTGTGCCACTCATGGCTAAAATAAAAGACGAACTAGGAGCAGTCACCGCGCCAGATATTGACTGGGCAAAGTACACCCACTTAGGGTTTTCAGTCGCAGAGTCACCTGTCACAGCTGTAGTGTAATAATCTGTACGATCTGACAGGTTGTAAGACGCTGTTAGGACAATAAAGCCTTCGTCATAAAGAGCGAAACCGATTAGGCTTCCGGTTTCGGTTCCATTTGTGTTGTATGTTTCATAGAGGAGTCCATCTTTATTGGTATCTTTGGCGCGTGCGCAGAGGGTCCCTGTTATATAATAGCTTAGATCTACGGTTCCCTTCTGAATTGTAGATCCATAAAATATAGTAGGCACTGATATCAGGCCGACTTCAACCGAATCTAGGCTTCGTGATACTGGCCCATAAGCTCCATATGTAAAATTAGGGTCTTTATACCGATAGTAGTTTATGGTGTTCTTTAGGGCCAAAAGATGAGAAACATTAGACGAACCACTACGGGGAGTAGCGGCAGAATAGTACTCTTTGGAGATACTTGATGTATACGGGTAGGAGCTGGACATCACATCTCCAAAGTTGTTGGAACTAAAAGCAGCCTGTGATGTGGTTCTGAAACCTATTCTTGATGAGTTCTTTACCACCCAAGAATAAATCAAGCCGTTATCATTGATAGTTTGATCAGGAAGCGAAGAGGGGCCCAGAGTACGGCCAGTGACAGCGCTTTGGCGGTCAACGTTTAGTTCATATAACGAAATGTGGCCAGAATCAGTCAGCCGAACTGGATCCGCAAAGGCGCCAGAAATATTTGGAGTGTTATTGTAAAAAGATGAGCCGCTATAAACTACAAATTTAAGACTGGGATTTGTCTTTAATGTATTGATGTATACATCATTACTTTTGAATTTGTAGTAAGGCATGCTGTATCCATAATAACACTAGTAGTCCAACCTTACTCGGAGCGTGAACTCTGTGGTTGGGTCTTTCTTGAGTGGCTCTGATAATTTCGCGACGGCTAGCAACTCGTTGTCTGGCGAATAGAGCCCAACAGTCGTAACGAAAGAAACTGGGGCATCCTGCGAGTTATTCTTAACCACCATCTTACTTGCGCTCAAATACGTGGGATTAGCCGAATAATTAAAGTCGGTGTTGTGCGCTCGGCAGAAATATACCGAAGAGTTCAACTCTGTTGTGTTATTAAAGGACAGGTTATAGATTCGGTGACGGAACTTATTAGCATTGACCGTGATGGTTGATGCAGTCAGACTAGCTGTAACATTACCACATGTCGTCCCCAGAGCTGGGTTGAACTTCGAGTTCACAGCCAAAAGGCCCCCTAAGGAAGATGTTCCCAAAAAGATCGAAGATGTAATCACCGCGATGCCGGCCTGATAGTAAATCAAGCCGCACGCGACGCGACCGGCAGAATCGACGGAAGCAGAGGCAAGCACCGGCTCAGAACTAGAAGTTGCATACAAAATGCCATACTCTCCGGCCGGCGAATTAACCTTATAGCCGTCTGTTCCACTAAAGTCTGTGATTGTCACCAACTTTTCGAAAGGCGCCGTATACGACTCCTGACATCCCAACTGCAGCGAGAAGCTTCCTTTTTTAATCTCATCCTTACTTAGGAGGCGAGCAAAATTAATGAAAAAGGACTGTCGGTCCTTTGTTCCGGCGGAAAGGTCGCCATCTTGATCGAATGCCCGAATTGCAGCAGCCGCATCAAATCCCACCAAAACTTGTGCCATTTGATTATAAACATTAATTTTCTTTGAGTTCTGGCTGTTTGTGGCGCCCGAAAGACCGGAGGTTGCGCTATATCCGCATGTAAGGTCCAAAATGTGATTAGCTGAGGAGCTTAGATAAGGATAGTCATAGACTGATTCAAACATGCCGTGACTGTATGTCTTAATGTTTTCATCCGCATAGGTTCCGGAAAGAATTGATCCCGTTATTGGAATTGCTTCATGGAGCAGATTTCGTGTTAAAACGGCATCGTCGGTTGTAAGTGCTTTAAATGAGCTAGGTGTGTTAGTTGGCATAATTATTCCTTCTAGGCGTCCTTCTTCACAAGTCTTATCGGAACATCAAGCGTATATCCAGTTGTGACACCGGAAACTCTCAATGTAGTATCGATGAATCTATAATCGGCCGCGTCAAGAGATATTGATGTAGTTGGGGTAAGTGCAACGCTTCCGGGTGATCCGAGCTGATTGAACAAGAAATTACTGGTTTTTAGCTCTAGACTGGATGCGATCTTAAGACTTACGTACGTTCCGCGGGGGCCAGCGATTGAGCTATCAGTCGCGTCGACGCCGATCTGCTTGACAGCGTCGCCACCACCGCCGCCCACGGAATCGAACGTAACAATATATGTTGCAACGTTATCATCGTCGATTGACACCGGCGTCAGTGTCGTTGAGGGACTACACAGGGTTCCGAAGCGATTATCAAATTGTACAAAGTATTGTGTTTCCAGTAGAAGAGGATTAACCTGATCGCGGGGGGTCAGTTCGGTAGTGTCTAGGCCCTGATCGGCGCGGAGATAGTTGGCGGTGGGGCTATCACCCAATGGATCGTTTCCATTTAAGTATCCGCTACCGAGAGCCGTTTTGGCGGTATTTGTCAACGCGTTCATGGTACTCAAGTCTACTGGTACGATGTAGGAATTCGAATTACTTTCTCGGGGGGAGAGCGTATCATTCAGCTGAATGACTGGAAGATATAACAGATCATTAGATGTGTAAGATATCAGTCGAGACTTCATGCTCGACATATTATTAGTAAATGCCTCCAGTACTGGACTCTGAAGGATCTCTAGGTCATAGTATGCGGAACCACTGGGGTGGTTCTTGTCATATAGCCCGTAATCAATCTCGTCGTCGCCTAATGCAAATTTAGTTATTTGGAAGTTACCTTCCGCTAACCTTTTTCGGCCTAGGTCGGTTAAAACAGCGTCCAAAATAATGTCGCCAGAATTATCTAAAAATCCCATATCTGTATCCTCTTCTTATAAATAGTCCTAAATATCTTTATTCGCTTGGTTTTACCATGCCGGTATTTGTAAAATTGATATTTAAATCTAGTTTCCTTCCAGTTTGCTTGCTTGTCAGTCTCACCTTAAAGCCTTTGCCCCACACTTGATCTGCTACTCCATCAGCGCCCAATATGCCGGTCCCAGGTGCAGTTGTAAGCGAGGGGTTGCCCAATGTCGAACCATAACCAGTCTGGTCTACCACAGTTTGTTGGAGGGCAGGCTCTATATAAATAAACCTTCTTCCTGATTTTACAAAATTTTCGCCCACTTTTTCAAAACTAAATACATTTTGTTTCAAAAATATTTGTCCGTTGTTGTCAACCATCTCAATTTCAAATATATACGTTGGATTTGATACGTTTTCGTGGACATCAATAGACCTCGCACAATAATAGTATTTTGTGTTGGGCCTTATGTTGTCGATGATTGTACCCCCTACTCCAAAATCAGGATCAACCTCGGGGAGAAGGGCGTTAACAAAGCTCTTGTAGGAAGTGGGAGCAGTACTTAATTTAAACAACTGATATCTATCGACCGGATCATCGCTCTTAAAGGTAATCTTTTTGTCTTGTGCTTTTATCTCATCAAATGTAAGGGAGGTTCGGTTTTGGGAATAATATTCTTCTTCAAAATATTGTTTATCCCCTTCTAAAATTTCAATCGGCGATTGAACCGTTCTGCCAGTCGCCGCATTAAGGAGAATAAGGAGTTTGTCGTTAACACCCTTATAAGCATAAAAGGAGATTTCTGGTTCTCGCGGTGGCTTATCAATAATAGGCGCTGCATCGAGACCACCTATGATGTGAGGTACCACAATGGCCTTAACGTTAGTTTCGTTCCATATGTGCTGTTCCGTGGTGGAAACTCCGGTGGCGGGGGAGACCCCATCGAAACGATTTTTGTAAGAATAGGCGTTTCCGAATACCAAGACAACCTTCTTTACATCGTATCGATACTGTTGATTATATTTCACCTGCGTGTCATAAAAATAAGCAGGAAGGCTTGAATGTAGCCGCGGTGAGATATAAAAAGTCTGAACAACTGGGCCGACAGTGGTGTTTCCACCGGAGTGCAGAAATGCTTTTCTTTTTTCAATCACATATAAAAGAGTTTCTGTGTGGCATGGCACATTGTCAAACACTTCTTTCATGGATCGCGTAACTCCGCGTACATTAGCCAAATCACCGTTTGGGGATGATTCGAAGAGGCGGTCAATGGCGGTGATGGCCGACTGCGGATTTGCATCTAAATTTTCTCTGCTGTAATCGCGGATGCGCTTGACCGGGGAGTCCCATGTTTTTTGATCATTTAACTGGTTATAATAATGTACGGCATTGCTGCCCCCGTGCTCGTCGACCAAGAAATGTGCAAAGTCTCCCAAATCAAAGAGCACCGTGATATCACCGGCCGTTTCAGTATTGTAGGCTGGCCAATAACCACCAGTGTCATTGTTTGGGCGCGATGATGCTTCCGCTCGGCGTGATGTAATTGCAAATGACCCCGTAACTGCCGCGTCTGAGTGGGTATTTAGGCGCGATATCGCGGTCATCTGAAGCAAATCAATAAAATCTCTTGTTTCTTTGTCATCCCACAGTGCGTTTAGGATACTCCTATTGTCTTTCCACCCTGTTACCTGATCTTGATAGGCCCCTATGGCAATCGTATTATAAAATGGCACCGTTGACAGATGAACTGCATTCTTATCTAGAGCTTTCAGGTCTGAGTGCAAAATTGCAAAATTTCTATTGCTTTTTTCTAATACCTCTGTTGTTCTCTCAAGCTCTGGCTGGTCGAACGAAAGAGCCTTAAGGCCGTTGATGTACATATCATAATAGGAACGCGTGTTTGCCTCTGTTACCGACTGAGCGTCTGTTACCTCAAAATAATCTATATTCTGAGCCAGAGTAAGGGCGTCGAGATGATAGGGTGCCAGCAGGGTGCTGCTTGTATTCATTAGTTCGTGCTGTAAGTAATAAACATTTGGAAGAAGAAAGTCTGGGACCCATCCATCGGCGATAACTTCTTCGTAGGATACTCCGGCCTGAACATAAAAGTTATAGGTCGGCGAAGGATCAAATAGTAATCCAGATTTTTCTCGCGTCTCTAAGTCTTTCGGGGGACCATAAAAAACAGCTGTATGGTCTAATAGATCTCCATCAAAAGACACCTGATGATCAGATGAAATGCCATGCACTAGGCCGAGATAGTTGGGATTGCCGCCGTGAAAGGGCTGGAACGCTTCCGCGCCGGTGAAGAGTTTCCAGTTATCGTGTGCGTTGCCTGCGACAGGGGTGGGTCCTAGCCAGTTCTCGCTCTGGGGGGGTTTGTTCTGCCACGCATCCCAATTGCCGGCGTTCGGCATAATAGAAATCCTGTCGGTAAGTGCGGTGTCCCGCGTGTTAGGGCTTTGGAGCGTCTTATCGGTCCTCGCGCTCAACCATTCATAATCTATTACTATATTTACTAGTTGTTCCTTTAGCCGGCCTATATTGGCATCATTAGCGCCCAGCTTGGTACTGCCCCCGTTTTTTAGATCCTTTACGTATGTAGAATAGTTTATAAGAAGTTTAGCATCAATATTGTAATTCTCGTAGGCGGCGCTTTGATAAATTGCCAAATAGCTCCCCAAACAGCCGCGAAAACGATCAACGGTTCCCCAGTCATTTTTAGCGGCTGGATGAAAACTGCCTTGCCCGTTATTAGGCACGTTGATCTTCCTCCTGTCTTTTCGTCCTACCAAGTTTGAATTTACTATATGAAGTTTGTCTTGATAATCTTTATAAGTTATTGGCATTTTTATCAGTAACTCCCTTTACCACCAGCCTGTTTGTTCAGACTGATTTTACCAGACATTGCTGGTTTGTTCCCCGAGGTTGGAGATTCCAGTGACAGCGGAATAATCGGCGGGTTTAGAGGCGCCGGTATGGTCTGATTAGGTGTCATGGTTGGGGTCGTTGGTGCAGGAGGGGTTGGGGTTTCGGCGGCCGCGGCCAAAGTCGCTGCATCCATAGGGATAACCTGAGAATATAAAACCTCTTTATCGTATGCGTTGCTGAGAGAGTCAAATTGGGACTTATATTCTACTCGCTCCATTAAATAGCTCCGGAGGAGGGGGCCATAAACACCCTTTATATTTATATTACGCAGCGGACCTATAACGAAAAGAGTGGTAAGAGGAGTAAAGATTGTGTTTTCCGCGATAGATGCCTGTTCTATCTTAACAAGACGACAAATTAACATCTCGCTGTTTGAGCGTGCTTGATTGAAAACCACATCTGTCAAAGTTGACCAGTTCTCGGCGCCGATGCCACCCTGTGGAGTGTACGAAGAAAGATATTCTACTCTGACTAAAGAACCAAAAGTAAGGACTGCAGGGACTGGCTCTGGTGGTATCTCATTAGACGCGGGAGTATTTGCGGGCAAAGCCTGTGGGGTGGTCGACATGTTTGTTGCAGGGGGGGTCGGCAGATTAAAGCCGTCAAACTCGTCTCCAAGAAGTTGGTTGGCAAGATTTCCAGCGTACGCAGCGTATGCGCCCTGTTGGGTCGCGGCTATGTTAATGATACTCTGCTGAGAGCCTGCACTAGAGGCCTCACCTATACTGTCGATATTAAGCGCGGTGGCGTTGTCCCCCAGAATCTGTGATGTCGCGACTGTTTGGGGCGTCACTAGTTCAGACACTGCGACGAGCCTATTTAAGCTCACCGTTAGGGGCGCGATCGAAACTCCCATTGAACTTAAAACCGCCGCGTTCGCGTTAGTTTGACTACTTGGCGACAAATCAACCATCGAGGTGGCCGTAGGAGGGCTCGCGGCAAAGAGGGCCTCGGAACCACCCATATCAATATTTTGGCTCGTAGTATTAATTGGCGGCCCTGCACCTAATGCTACAGATGTCGGTGTCATATACCCAAAGGAATTCGTAGTTTCTGCATTTTCGGTTGCTGAGGGGAACTTCTCTTCTTCTGCCGCAATTCTCTGCTGCATTACTTGATAAGTGATCGAGGGAATTACTGCACCTGTGTTACTAAGGTAGTCATCAATATAATTTAGCCCAACATTGGCCGGATTTGTAATGTCTAAGCCACCATTTAGTTCAGTCTTGGCCTCAAGACCTCCTGGGGCGCTAACATTGTATATAGAAGAATGAAAATCTGCGACATTTGATTTAGTAGACTGCTTGTTGGAATTAAGAATGGCCTCAAGCGCCATTCTATACCCTCGGATCAAAGCGTTAACTATGTGAGATCTCGTTTCCGGAGAGAACTCAGAAGTCAAAATTAGTAATGTCTTTTGCCATTCTTTTGGAGTAAAAGGGCCATAGCCCGTTATTCCGCTTATAAATTTAATGCTGGCCATATAAAGGGATACCAGATCACCACACTTCGCGGGCTTTACGTTGCAGCTTGCGATCGATGATGCAATCATGTTCGATATAGCTGTAAAAGCATCCTTGGATTTGTCAGATACTAGCACTTGGGCATAATACTTTAGGCCCCCGACCTCATATTGAGCCGCGTCATCGTCTCTGAACGCTATACCGATCACCTCGCCGCTATTAAATTTTTTAATTATTTGTACGCCGTCGTTTAACGAACCAACATGAATATAGGGATATTCTGCTGCCGACGTTTTTAGCTTACATAATCCAGTTTTGGAGCCGGCGGCTGTGAGCTTGTTGCTTCTGATGTCTAGTTTTTTTGTCTTGGTGCGGGAAATCCTGATGTCTACTACCTCCATGCAGGCCGCGAGGGCTTCAGGGTTTTGAATATATTTCCCAAATAGAGAGTTCTCTTTAAAAAAATCCACCAGGTCGAACCCAAAATAACCATAAACAACTCCATCACTGTCTCTAGACAGATGAACTGGTGAGAAATATCCCAGAGGACCCGTGTATCCGCCTAGCGCTGCTTCGGCCTTGTTGGAACCCCGATCAGCATTGGCTGGTACGTTGATATCTGCGATATTGGCTGCTGACGGTGTTCCGGGGACAATTATTTCTGGGGTGGCTGCTGCAGCGGGGGCCAAAATCCGGAGATCCTTAGATTTTACATTAATAATCTTTTCACTTAAAAGTGTGGGGTGTGGCGCCGCCGTGTGATATCGTCCCACCATTAGTGCTGGTGCGACGGAGCCCTGACCTGTGGGTATGGTGTGGGAGTGCACAGAGTCCGGCCAGAGACCGCCCTTCTGTCCATAAAAGTTCGCTGACTCCTTTAGTGCATATAAATCACTCTCCAACGGGGGGCGGCCGGCTATTAAAAGAGTGTCCTTCAGGACGCTACCAATAGTAATATTGTTATTAGAATCCCTTGAGAAAGACGCCACCAAAACATAAAGATCGTTGGTGTGCTTTGTGTCCAGATCCATAGTGTGAATTTTGGTATAGGTATGGTGCGCTATGTTTAGGTTCCGACTTTTGTCAATGTGTGTTTTATACTTAAAATCTTTTCTAGTGTCTAATGAAAAGAGCTGATTATTCTGCTGTTCTCTTATTATTTTTGTTTTGAGGGCCGCATTGTCTACGTTTAGAGCTTCAATGATTGCCTTATTAGACGAAAAAAATATAAAATTCCCAAAAGTAATTATTCTTGAGGGGCCCGTTGGTTGGACTATTTCATTAGACATAAGCAGTCGCAGCTCTGTTGGAGCTATGCTTATTCCCTCTATGTTTAGAAAAGGAAGTATACCTTTGTAAGGTCCATCTGCGATTCGTTGGGTCATTTAGCAGGGCTCCTCGGGCTCAGTCGTATACAGATCGCGGTTTAGTTTCATTCTAGAAGCGTTTGTAGACAGTGCCTTCTCTGATATATTTAGTTCTTGGATAATTTCCATAGGGATTTCTTTGTCCACCAATATATTAAAATAATACTCTACATTGCCTGGAGCGTTAAGGCTATTATTAATTTCGCGGGGGTAAGCGAAGTAGTTACCACCGTCAGGAGTATATGCTAATTGCACAAATGAGCCTGTCCCGATCGGCGCTGAGGACGAATGATAAATCTCGATATCAAAATTTTCTTTTTCAAAATCAGTATTGTTTTCCAATACCTCCATCAAAAGATAATCCTCGTTTAATGCCAAAAAGATGTCTGTTTTCTGACCCGTATCGGACGTTAGGTGAGTTGTTATCGAATTATCTGTTAAATCACCTGATTTAAAATAGGTGTAGTAGTCCAAGGTAATATTCAACTGCGGTATATGCTCGATATAATCTGAGGTGTTTATATAATCCTGCGACGAACTAATCTTTGCTTTGGAAAGAATTGTTGCGTTCCACGCCGGATTGTATTGAGTATTAAGAGAGGAGCGGCCAATGGCATGAGCATTGATCTTGCCCTTGTCTTCAAAGACAGGTTGTCTAAAATAGGCCGTACGATTGGCGGGGTCGGAATTGCTGCTGCCGATTGGGCCTTCTAAATTATTTATAAATTGGGTGACGCGGGTTTCTGCGCTCGTTCTGGTTGTTGTAGCCTTTAATTTGGGGGTGTCCTCTTGGATTCTTACGCGCGACATGTTCTGTGTTTCGGTATAACCAGAGCCGCTAGTGTCATACAGAACGTCGTCATCAAAAAAGGCATAGTATTCCGGCTTCAGTTTTCCAATAGAAAGCAAATACTTTCCGTATTCTGTCAGCTGAAATTCAAATACTTCTTCTTTTTTGTTTAAAAACTCCATTTTATATTCCTCGGCATTAGAACAATCCCATTATGGAACTCAATCCTATCTGTGCATTAGCAAGGGAGGTGGTGCTGGTGGTGCTGGTCTTTGTCGACGACCCCCCTGACTTCGCCGTCGGCGAGGGGATCGTCAAGTTACCAAAGGGACTCTTTGAAGTCGCGATCGTCGGCGATGCCGCGATCTTCAGCCCGCCGCCGTAAGGTATGCTCTTGGGACCCAGTGATCCAAGGGTCGCTGTGGCACCTGTCGTCGACGCAATGCCTGACGTTGTGATTGACCCCATCGCGCCGCCGCCCTGTGCCGCTCCTGTAATTGTCGGCGCGTTGCCAGCGGTGATGGCAGCCGTGGCGGTGCTGGCCCCACCTGCTCCGGCGCCGGCTTCGTTGGTATCAATCTGATTGATCAAATCTGCAGACTTGTATTGTACGCCCTCTTCGATTGAGGCCAACTCTACCAAAGAGAAATAATCATAGGGCCAATTATACGAATAGGGCCCAATTGTATCTGCCTCGAAGCCAGTAAGATCGCTTGTGATCATACTCCTTCTAAATCTTTCAAAATTTTTCTGGGCGCGCTTCTTGACCTTAAACACCATCCACCTTACATCTTCAGCGTTGTTAGCGAGGATGTCGACCAGTTCTTTGTCTTCTACCACAACCTTCTTTTGTTCGAATTTGGTGGCAATGGAGGGCATAAGATTCTGCCACATGTCCGTCAAGTCTTTTTTAGTGAGGCTCGCTTCAAATTCAAAAATATACATTAATATAGGAGTAACAACATCCGGATGGCGAGTAAAGTCCATCTTGGGCGGGAAAACATACTTATCCATTGCTCCCACAATATTTTGATACGTAGTTGAGGTTTCCGTTACCACATTAAGAGCGAAGAACTGTCTCTGATTGTCCACTGTCTTAAATGGTACTGCCACTATAGCTTCTTCAAACTTGTGTTCCTCGGATACTTGGCCGACGCGTTTGGGGATACCTGTTTCAAACCCCACCACACTTGCTAGGGACTCAGCAATTGCCTCTGGGTATCCGGGAACGCTTCGGTTATATTGAGTAGGCGCGTTGAGGATCTCGATAAAGATTCCCTCATCAGAAGCCGACGGTATAGATCCATACTGGTGCCACATCCCCTTCGTCGAGATACGGCTCGCATCGTACCCAGCATGAACGGAGGCACTAGGCGGTGCGCTAGCGCTTGCGTTCGCGAAATTTAACACAGGGGTCTCATACTTGCTCTGAATCACCCAACTGCTCTTTTGTGTTTGTGTTCCTGCCGGTACGGACAGAAGACGCTCTGTTAGGTTGATACAACTATTGAGTCCCATCCATGGGATAGTGTTGGCGTTGCCAAAGTAGTTGAAGTCGCTAGTTGCATTATTATAGTGAATAGAAAGATTATCATAAATGTCCTGTAGTGTGGGAATACCGCCGACACTGGCGCTATATACACAAAGAGCAGAGGCAACTTGATTATAGTAGGGAGGAGAACAGTGTGCAAAGGAGGCTCCCAGAAGGTCGGCCGAAAATGCGGCGGGTCCGAACGCAGACTCCCTAGAATACATTGTAAATCTTTTTCTATCCGGAATCCCTGCATATCTTCGCGGCTCGTAAACATCTCGATCATATAATGAGTATACATTTACCTGTGAACCAGTCTCGCTTGTTCTATACAGCCTAACTTCCATCGTATAAATGCTGCCGGACGTAACAGAACTATAGTTCTCCTCGCGCTTCGATTCAAAATTAGCAAACCCACTTGAAAATATGTTGGCACTTTCGCACAAAAAGTTATCAATGGCCATTCGATACAGAGCGCTTCCCCTTAACTCGTTCACCTTTATATAGGCATTACCTTGCGGGTAGTGATAAGACGGTTTATCCACCGATGGACCGCCATACTTCATGATCGAGCTGGTTAAAAAGGACGTCACACCTCCCAGCGCTCGATTGGCAGAGCCGGATGAGCCCACCGCCTGTTGGGGCTCCCGATCATATATAAATGGGCCTCCCGATTTGCCAGTCTTGAAGACCGGTACCGATTGGTCCGGACCAATTGTACCCGAGCCAGGAGCGAGGTTTGTGAGGTTTGAAGAATTAAAGAATGCTTCGGGATTATAAATCGCCTCAAAAGGTACCTGTTGCATATTATAGCCCCTTGAACTGAACGTGGGCTGGAAATGTGGATTGTTCGATTCGACGGTTTCGTCATAGGCTCTGCCCACATTCATCACATTACTCATGTAAAGGTAGCCCTCTTCGAACTGCTGTCCCGGCGAGGAAGCATTACCCGGACCATACTGTCTATACATAGAACCAGACGCCATTGGGTAGGGGGCCGGAGCGGTGCCGGAGTGGCAAATAATGAAATTAGACATCGCGATGCCTGATTTGATCGTGTTATACAGGATGCCAGGAGAAAAAAGAGGATCCATCAAAATCCGGAATCTCTTTTTAGGATCTAGACCAGTTGATTGCGCAGGAACGTCCGGAGAGATCCGCGGCTGATAGACGCCTGGGGCATATGATGCAGAAAAGAGTCGCGCTAACTCAACGGTGCGCTCAGCCGGCGTGAATCCTTTGTAGGGTAAGAACTTAATCAAACCATCACAACTTAGTGTAATCTTATCTCTCACAACTGTAAGAGGAGCGGCTCTCTTCCCAAACAAGTCATCATCTATAATCTTAAAGTACTTAAGAAAATCTCCGTTTGAGTAAGTCCTAAAGAAAGGTTCTTGGGCACTACTGCTATAGGCGGCGCCGGTGATTTCGAAAAGACCATCAATCTCAGCCAAAAAGTTGTTTTCTTCTCCATCAATATACGTTTCCATGTGTTGTGAAATTCTAAACTCTGGGATTATCGAATGGTCTTTTCCTATTTCTCGAATATGTGTCTCATACGTCTTGTAATTTTGATATGGAGCTTTGCCGGCCTGCTCAGCGACCAACCATTCAGCATCTCCGGCCAAAACGGGAAAATCATCAACAAGAGTCTGCCCACCATAAATTCGTTGTGCATACGTTGGCCCGGCGTACTGGTTCGGGAAAGCACTAATCCCAGCATTTGCCTCAGCTGAGGATGATCGTGAAACTCGTAATGGGTCGTCGGTTGATCCAGTAAACACAGTATAGGTTGGCAACAATTCGCCGGCACCGTCATTGTGATACGGGCGTGCTAGTGAAGAGGTGGTCTTAAAGTTGTTGTGTCCATCGAGCGGCCACACACTTTGAGATAGAACACGCCTATAGCCCATAGAACACGAAGCATTGCTTTCAAGCGTTTCGGTTGTTCGGGTTGATCTATCATCAAACCAAATGGTTGAAATATTATAATCTTGGCGGCCCCGAATTCTGGCTCTATACGCATTCTTCTCAGATGGATACACTCTCTGTGCATAGTTGGCCACCAAACTTAAATTACTTTGTAGGGCGTAATCTAAAATTGAATTGTATGCTCTGCGACGCGTGGTATCTATCTTAAGATCTAAGAGATTGTTCAATCCGTTATTCGAGAAATATTCTAGCTGATTTGCATATGGCACGGTAACTTGCATGTTGTTTTGGCTTGATGCGTTCTCCGTATTGTCCTCCAAAATAAAGTTGATCGGCAGGCTGGCATCGCTTATTGGCGATTCATAATAATCAACAAAGCTAGTTGGCTTGAGTCCGAGGCCTCCGCCGTCAGAGGGACCAGTGGCGCCGGCTACAAATGAGGGAGGAAGCACAGACCCAATCAAGTTTTGCTTACGCATCTGCCGCGCTATTGGATTCTCCCCTGCTCGAATTTGTTTCCAAGTCGGCCATCCATAAGGACCATTGCGATGAAGCATCATCGTGTTGAATGAGAAGCCCGCCGAATTGCCTGGAACCGAAGAAGTAAGTGTGAAGAAGCTACCCGGAGTATCTTCAGCCGTGGCGCCGAGACCGACTACGGCAGTATTTCCGTTCCCTGAATAGTCTTTAAAAATTGCGCCGCTGTGTATCCCCGTCTCGTGCGGATAATAACCGGCCACGCTTTGTTCGCCATCTCCAGCGCGCCACCATGCTATTAAAGAATCGGATATTACCTGGAATTCGGGATTGTCCTTCGCTAAAATATATGGATCAGCTGGCGTCATGTGATTATAGAGTATATTTGCCTGATTATTGTTCACCGAGGATGAGTAGATCTGAACTTCATCGATGTTTCCGCACCAATTAGATGATTGGCCAGCGGTATCGAATGTGGTCGTGTTTCCAATATAACAACTTCCTGATATTGATGCAGGGGTATCTAGTACGTACTGCACGACGCCTTGCTCTTCTCCATTAATATAAAGTCGCTGCTGGTTAAGTGCAAGATCGCCGCGGGGGTTTCGGGCCGTAGTGGAGTCAGTCCTAGATCCAAAGGTTACCACGAGATGATACCATTTTCCATAATTGAGGTAGGTGTCGCCCCCTATGTGCCCGTACTGCTTGCCGTCGATAATAAATTCAGGGGTCCAGCCCGAGGGTTTGGGAGAACAATTGAGCTTTATGCCGTTGCCGAAGGCGAAGATATAGGCGTCCCCGTCGAAGTTCCCCCCCTCCGCGTTTACCCAACATGCCATGGTGAAAGGCTTAAGGTTCTCACCGGTACCGTCGCTGCCGATGAGCGCATTCCATTTATTGGCGGTACCAATATAAATATGCGAATTCTCCCGCAACGACACGGAGATAGTTCCGGACAGATAAATGGACCGCCGGTTGAATGTCCCCTGAGGGCGATATAATACGTGGTCAGTCATATTTATAGGCCGGGGGCTGACAGGGCCCTGTAAATTAGCATCAGTAAAGGGAGTAAATACTCCATATCCAGAGTTTATATTATAAGACGGTGAGCCGCATGTGTATTCATCAGCGCAAATCTCTTTGTTTCCATCGGGGAATCCCACAACAGAGTCAGAACTTGTTACAAGTTGTAAAACAGAAGCACTGGTGCAGCTTTCGGCGGATAGACCATATAATTGGTTATTGTTGGGTACCGATGCACTAATCCAACTGTATTGTTTAACTGATTGCGGAATCTGGTGCTGGACGTAAAGATTATCATAGTTGCTACTTGTTACAAATCCCTGTCCATATGAATCAACGATCCGATATTTGACATTTCTGTTTGTCTTGTGCCACGACGGAACCGTCACATACGTTGCAGAGGGCACAGAACCATACGCCGCATCGGAGCCGAAAGGACCACAATGTAATGATGCGCGTTGGTTAAGGCCGCGGGGCTTATCGATCTGGTCGCGTGGAGAAATTGTTATAGCTGTTATCGGATCCACAGATGCCGAACCGGACATCCCGTAACTAATCACTGTTCTGTTGCGGTATGGGGCTGCGTTATAGGGCGAAAGTTCTTCTGCCGGCTGAGTCATATATCCGCGGGATGAAGCTTCGAAACTACCAGGCGCACTAAACCGGTTTACAAAAACAGTCTTTGTCGATCGTCCAGTCTTGTCATCACGGTTCGGCAGCAAAAAGTCTAAATAAGCGCTATCGGGAAGATTACCTACGCACGCAACCTGCGTCTGGGTGCTTCCTGAGCTGTGCATCAGGCTTGTTGGGTCATTAGAGAAAGCCCCGGTCAAAAACGCATTATATCCATTTCCAGTCCGGTCTAATATGTGAATCCCACCATTTGCGGCAGCTGTGTCCTGCGCTGATGTCGAACCTGTGAGCCCTTCTCCCATGCCCCACCAGCCTAGTGGTTCGTGCTCGCCGGTTGCGCCAACAGGATTCATGGGGCAACCACCGTTATAGAGCGTTTCAATATGAGATTGACTAAGAACTGAGTTGTGCCAGACCACCTCGTCCATATAGCCACAAAGACCATTACGATAGCTCGGCGTATTGTAGGCCTGAAAAGCGTCTGCATTAAACCAAGCCTTAACTGTAAGATCCTGCCCTTGAGACGACGTCGTCGTGGTCACAACGCTGCCACTAGCTATCGGATAAGCGCGCCCACTTGCACCGCTGCCGCCGCCGCCGCCACGATACTTCGAACCATCAATATAGAAACTAACTGTGCCGTTGCCGTCGGCGGTTCCGGAATGCTCATAGGTAACAGCTACGTGGTGCCAACCCTCAAGATGGGAACCGGTCATCAGTTGAAGAAATGAGTAATCTGAGAGGTAGTTTGTTATACCCACATCGGTGCCTGTATTGGTTGTGTATACACGGGAAAAACTTAGTTTATTTTGGTAGTTGCTCCAGTTAAACTCGCAAATGGGGCTCGTCCCATTTACCTTCGTTGCAAACCAGTTGGACACCCCTTGTGTAAAGAACGGGCGATCCACGCCCTGTGTGGCACCACTGGAGGTATGTTCTGCGTTAATGGCGGATGATGAGTACCAGCACGAAAAAGTAAACCCATCAGTATCGTTGATTTCTTGTCCGCCGGTGTCAAAGGCAATGTTGTAGGGAACCCGCAGAGCCGAAGTAGACTTCGGGCCGCCCCAGACCGAGTAGGCGTCCCAAACAGACGAAGTACTAAAGAACGAGGTGGTAGTAAGAACCTTATCCCGAATAGGCGAAAGAGGCCAACGTACGCCCTCTAATTGGTCAATAGGGTCCGTTGTTCTTCGGCGGATAAAGGGAATACAGCTCGCCGTAGAAAAAGTTATTCCTTGGTCACGGAAGTACAAATCATTGGTCGTACGACCTGCAGTTTGAACAACCTGATAGTTCTTCTGATAATTACCAATGTTGCTGTGCATAATGACGCCGGACATGTTTACGTCTAGCGACGCAGTCGACATCAAAATGTTCTTGATGTTAACCGGTCGTTTTGCTGTTTCATCACGGAAGCGTACTGCAGTTGGGAAGTCGCGCGTGGTTGCAGAACCCGACGAGTCGGCTGGTATGATAGCCAGCGAGTTAGAGAAGTTGCCGCCATCAGTTGAGGCTACCCCATCAAATTTAATGCGGAAGGCTTCTGCGCGGGAAGTGTTTGTATCGAGAGCGCGCAAGGTACCATTGGATCCCGTTCTATTCAATGGAACATGGCGATAGAACCTACCCCCAACAAACTTCTCGGGGAAAGGCCCCTGCATAGGAATGTCATGACTGTCTACATAATCGTGGTGAAGGTTAGTAATTTCCACACCCGGCATGAAGGAACTAGAGACCGTCGAAGCATAGCCGCC
>Ga0098061_1000475_pt1 | contig 19360 bp, 27 predicted proteins | sample 22_taG_FD_92579 | JGI IMG/M metagenome (GOLD analysis project Ga0098061, IMG submission 92579) | Marine viral communities from the Subarctic Pacific Ocean - 22_ETSP_OMZ_AT15343 metaG | ecosystem: Environmental > Aquatic > Marine > Oceanic | place: Subarctic Pacific Ocean | collected 2015-01-20
CTCCACCATCTCCAAGTTTTACTACATCTTGAGAACTTTCAGTAAGTGTTAATAATGTTTCTCCACCAGCAGTAAATGTGATAGCATCAGCAGTAAAAGCCATTTTAGTATCAGTATCTCCATTGTGATATATGTCGCCATTTAATCCAATATCTCCTGCAACATCAAGTCTGTATGTTGGGTCATTTGTACCCATTCCAATAAATCCTGAAGAATTGTCTATGGTAAATCTTTCAGCATCAGCAGTTCTAACAATAAAATCTCCATCTCTTGCATTACCTACTTGAACTCTATTATCATTGTCATTATATAAATCAAGAAAAGTATAAGTGTTTGTGCTATCCATTGCCAATACAACATTTTCAGAACTTTCAATACTTAATTTATTTCCATCAAAAGTAAGATTGGCTTCTGCAGTAATTGCACTTGTTCCAGTACCTGTTAATACTGAATTATCTGCTAATGTAGAAACACCAGTTCCACCATTGGCAACCGATAAATCTGTACCACTCCAATTTGAATTGTTGATTGTACCACCACTAACTATATCACTAAATGCAACTTTTTTAACAGTAGAAGCATCATCATCATATAATATAAGTGTATCACCACTTGCTGGCTCTTCATTTAAAAGAGTTAATCCATCAACATCTATTGCTATATCATTAGCATTTGCAGTAATACCAGTACCACCAATAACATTTAAAGTTGGATTAACAGTATCTGTACCACTTTGTGTCATACCAGCACCAGCTGTTACAGATGTAACTGTACCAGCATTAGCAGTCCATCCAGAATTATTATTGAAATAACTTAGTTTAATTTCACTAGCTGCTTTCCTAGATTCTGTAGTACTATTTTGAAGTATAAATTCTGTTGTTCCAGCTATATCTCCAGTCATATCTGTAAGTTCACTAAAGTCTAAATCTAATGTTGCTGTTGTAGTTCCACCACCACTAAGACCTGTTCCAGCTACTACACTAGTAACTGTACCAGAATTATTTGTAAAAGGTAAATCACTTACTGGTCCTATTTGAACAGCATTAGAATTTGATGCATCAAAAAATATTAAATGGTCACCTGTTGCTATTGTTTGAGCAACAGTAGAAAGTGCACTATAAGCTATGTCTACTGCATTAGAACTTACAGCCAAACTACTTGAACCTACTGCGAGTGTTGCTGTGCCTGAACTTGTAATAGCAGAGCCACCACCTGTTAAACCATCACCACCAGTAACTGTTACAGATGTAACCGTACCAGCGTTAGATGTCCACCCAGAATTATTATTAAAATAACTTAATTTAATTTCACTAGCTGCTTTACGTGATTCTGTTGTTCCATTTTGTAAAATAAATTCTGTTGTTCCAGCTATATCTCCAGTCATATCTGTTAATGTGCTAAAGTCTAATCCAAGTGTACCTGTTGAAGTTATTGAACCTCCAGTAATTCCATTTTCTGTAGCTATGTTAGTAACTGTACCACCTGTACTTATAGCGTCTTCTAAATCTTCTATAGTAATTTTTTTATTAACACCTGCATCAGCATCATATACAAGCATTACATCACTTGCTTCAGTAAGTGCACCTTCTGCTATAGCATCAAAACCTGTTATATCTAAATTAATGACTGCACTAGAAGCAGTTAATCCTGCACCTGAAAACAACGATGCTATATCGTCTATTGATTCTAATTGTTCTGTTGAACCATCTGAATCTAATACCAATACTTTATCACCACTTGCAATCTGTACATCGGAAAATTCTGAAATATCTACAGTCAATGTGTGTGCAATATTTTCACCACTTGTTGCTCCAGTTGATGCTAAACCAGCACCAGCAGTTATATTCTGTACATAATCACCAGTTGTATCAGTTGCCAATGCTACAGAATTTGCTGCAATAGTTAATGCTCCTCCATCAGCTATAGTAGCATCTCCACTTACATCATTATAAACTGCATCTCTTAAAACACTAAAATCAATTCTTTTTAAAGTACCTGCATCAGAAATCATTAACTCATCTGCATCAGCTACATCACCAGTCATATTAGTTTGACCACTAATAACATTAGTATTTAACATAGAGCCTTCTACAGCATTAGCTGCAATAACTGCAGTAATAGTTACATTTCCTGTACCATCAAATGTTGAAGCAGTTGTACCAGTAACATCTCCTGTTAAACTTATATCTCTACCAGTTGCTAACGCAGTAGCAGTAGAAGCATTACCACTTAAAGCTCCTGTAAATTGTGTAGAAGTTAAGATTCCTGAACTTGGATTATAAGTTAATCCTGTATCTGTTTCAGCACCTTGTGTTCCTGTTGCTCCATCTACAAAGACTGGATAAACTGTTTCATCTGTTGAATTATTAGCAGATGCGGTAAAAGTAGTAGCCAATGTTGCAGTATCTGCATTTCCTTCTAAAGCTGCTACAATCGTTCCTGCACTTCCACTTACAACTTCAGATGATATACTTGCATCAGGAACAAATGTTAATTTACCTGCTGAATCATCCCATCCTAAGAATGCAGTCTTTGGAGCTGAATCAGTATAATAAAACATAGCAAGTCCAACATCCTTATTGGTATCTGCTCCTAAGTTTGCTCCATCGTCTGCTGTTTGTAATGATATAATAGGGTCATTAATAGTCATTGTATCAACATTTTGTGTTACTGTACTTCCATTAACCTTTAAGTTTCCTGTAATAGTAAGATTGTCAGCTATAGTTGTTTCTGATGTTGTATGACCAATGGTAATACTTGAACCATCAATTCCAGTACCTATGGCTACATTTTCACCACTATTACTAGTATTGACAGCAAAGTATTTATCTGAACCTTGTTTAATTGTAAAAGCATCTGATGTATTATCTGTTATTGCAACATTAACTGTTGTTCCATCTGCACTAATAGAATCTAGTGCTATATCTCCTACATTTGTAATATCAAATTCATTAAAGGAGGTTGCTTTTAATGAAGTTGTTCCTCCCGCAGTTAAATTACTTGAACCAATATCTATTGCTCCGAACCCACTTGTAATTGAACCTGCATTTAAAGCTCCAACACTTGTAATTTGTGTTTGTGAAGCATCTACACTTAAGCTGTGTGTAGTTCCCTCGCCACTCGTTGCTGCGGTAGATGTGATTCCTGTACCGCCTGTAATTGTTGCTACATAATTTCCTGTAGAGTGTGTTCCTAATGTAATTAAATCGTTTAGTGTCGTTGCTCCAGTTCCACCTTGTGCTATTGCAACGGTTGTACCTTCCCAAGTACCAGTTGCGATTGTTCCGACAGCTGTAATATTTGTTTGAGATGCAGTTTGCAAGGTCCCTGCAAGCTGTGTTGCAGTTAATCTTCCAGTAGAAGGGTTATAAACTAAATTTCCATCTGATTCTAAACCAATATTACCACCATCTACATCACCACCCGCAGTAAATACAACAGCATTGTCTTCATCAGTAGATTCATTGTCAGTAATTGTTACAGTAGTAGCAACAGCTGCAGTAGTAGCATTGGATACTGTAGTCCCTGCAATTACTGAGCTTAAAGCACTTCCATTTACTGTAATAGCATCTGCCTCTAACGTTCCGTCTATATCTGCGTCTCCAGATACATCTAAAGTAGTTAAGTCTAATTCCCCCGCTATCGTTACATTACCATCAGCTAATGTAATTTAATCTGTATCGCTTGTGTGTCCAATGGTTGTGCCATTAATGCTTACACTGTCTACTGTAAGTGCTGTTAATGTCCCAAGAGAAGTAATAGATGTTTGTGCTGCACCTGTTACTGTTGCTGCTGTTCCGCTTGCATTCCCAGTAACGTTTCCAACTACTGCACCTGTAAATTGAGTAGAAGTTATTACTCCCGTACTTGGATTATAAGTTAAACCCGAATCTGTTTCTATGCCCTGTGTTCCTGTTGTGCCGTCAACGAATGTAGGATAAACTGTTTCGTCTGTGCTATTGTTTGCAGACGCAGTAATGCTTGTAGCTAAAGCTGCTGTTCCACTAGTGTCTTGAGAACCTGAAGTATTTACTCCTGGTAAATTTATATTTGCTGTACCATCAAAAGAAACACCGCCTATATTTCTTGCTGTTTCTAATGCTGTTGCGGTAGCTGCATTTCCAGTGGTGTCTTGATTAAGGCTAGAAGCTACTGAAAAATCTAAAGTATTGTCTCCGTCTTCATAAGTAACGACAATCCCCGATTCGGTGTTAGAATTAACCATTGCACCTATAGTATCTGCAATGTATTCTGCTAATGTATCACCGTCTACTGTATATGCATCGGCTTCTAATGTTCCATCAACATCTACATCACCACTAATATCTAATGTAGCTGCATCTAATTCTCCACTAATAGTAATATTTCTACCACCAGTAATATCTTTATTTGAATCTGTTATAATAGCTTTACTTGCTATTACTGTTCCGTTTGTAATTCCATCTATAAGGTTTATATCTGCTGCACTGGCTGTAACACCATCTAAGATATTTAGCTCTGCTGCCGTGCTTGTAACTCCATCTAATATATTTAATTCAGCAGCTGTTGAAGTGACAGCAGTTTCATTGATTTGTAATGCTCCATCATCTTTAATATTAATAGAAGCAGAACTAATCTGAAGTATACTTGATGTACCCTCTCCGTCTTCTATATCTCTTAAAGTACCATCTACTCCAGAATTACTATTAGAAATTTGCAGTAAGTCTTTATAGGTATCTGATATTTTTTTACCAGTTAATGTTGCCATTCTTATTCCTTTATGTCAAATTTGTTGGAACTATTCCTCTTGTACCGCCAGTCTTATCCCTTCTTCTTGTTCCATATTTTTGAACTGTTTCTTTATATTCATTCATTGCAAGTTGTGCTGACTGCATTCTTATTGATGCTAGTTCTGCATTATTAGTTCTTGCGGCAGAGTCCATCAACGCTTTTGCCTTCACATAAAGTATTATAGCTGGATGTAAGGTATTATCTAAGTCTATAGCTGCTGTCATTGATGTAAGTTTATCTGGCTCCGCATAGTAAGATATAAGCAAACCATTTGTAATTAAATCAGAACCAGAACCAATAATAGGAGCTTTATAATTACCTTTAGCAGTTAATGTTGTGCCACCATCTCCACCTGTTGTAGCTATTGCTATTTTATCTCCTTCAATCCACCAAACAAAATTTGCTGAAGGGTCTTTGAATGTGCTACTTACTGCCGCCATAATTACTCCGTATCTGTTATCTTAGTTTCTTGGTTTACTAATCTAGGTATTATAATATACTCTGAATCAGAGTTTAGAATACCACATCTAAAAACCTTATTTATCGTTACATCTCTATCGTCATCTAAACCATACCATGTTTGTCCATTCACTAGGTTTGTTTTTGCATATTCTGTTTTTAAGGAGTATTGTCCTAAATCTATTAATGCTTCGTTGATAAGATTCAATACATAGTTTTCTGATACATCAGGTACTGCCTGTTGTACTCTACTAAGTATTTGTTTTCCATTAAATTCTATTGCTGCCATTATAAGTCCTCATAATTATTCGTTACGTTTTGCCAAAGAATGTTACCATCTGCCCAAAACTTGAATTGTTCCAAAGTTTCTGTCCAGCTAGTAGAAGGTGCTATTACTTGCTCACTCCAAGTGGTAGCAACAACATCTAAATCTTCTGTCCATGTAGAAATTGGACTTATAACCTGCTCACTCCAAGTAGTAGAAACAACGTCTAAATCTTCTGTCCAAGAGCTAGAAGGTGCTATAGTTTGTTTTGTCCAGCTTGTAGTAACAGCCATTATCTAGCATCCTTTTGTAGTTTTCTTTCATCTATTTCTTCTACTCCTAAAAGCTGTAATGCCTCTTTATACTGAGCATCTACTATTGCATATTGATTACTATAAGATGCTGCCATCTCTATATCTTCATCTACATTAGCATCTGAAACTTTTCTTTCTATAGCTTGCCTTGCAGCATACAATGTTACTGCATACTCTGCTTCGTCTGGAAAATTATCTATGTCTGTAGCACCGTGTAAAACTGCAATGTCTGTATTAATAGCAATTAACCTACTATGATTACTGCTAACCACTGTAGGAAATATATTCAAAACTTTGTCATATATAATATATGCTGGGTCGCTTGTTGAAGCTGCTTCCATATAATTTGAATCGCTTACTTTACCCATCATTGATGGTGGTAATTTTCTACAAGGCATAGCTACACCGCTATTATTTTCATCTCTTCTTAATACGCTTAATATTCTTCTTCCTTCAACATCTACAGTATTTGTAAAATTTTCATTGCTAGCTATTCTATCTAGTTTGTGTATAGGTATAGCATTTAATACTAACCTAGCACCAGCTGTAAGCCAGTCAGATAACGCATCATTTTCTGTGGTTCCAAAACCTGTTATTGCATCTACTTGGTCTTTAAATGATTCGGCCATTATTCTCCCTTACCTCACTCTAATATTATTTAATGTTTTTATATTCTTATTGTTGGTGATACTATCTACCGACTTTAACGGCGGAAAATAAACTGAAGAAAAAGCTCTACGTGCATTATCTAATACCTCTTGTTCGCTTGCTCCTGCGTCATTTGCTGGATTTGTATGGTGTATATCTAAATACGCATTTATAGCGGTTTCCATATCCCCTTCAAATATTCCTTGTAAATAATCATCGCTTCCTGGAGCTGCAAGAAAATTTCCTAAAAATAAAGCATCTTGGTCTGAAGGTTGTAATAAACTAGCTTGTCTATGACCTCTAAAATCTTCTCCAAATGGAACTTCTTCCCCAAGAAGACTTTCTGTTCTATTAATTGCGGTAATACTTGCAGGGTGTTTTCCTTGAACATATTCATCTGGACCTCTAAGAAATTGATAGCCTCCGCTAGCTGTGGAAGATTCAGATTCTGCTCCATATTTTCCACTACTTTCTGACAAGAGAGTACCTTTCATAAATTTATCCATATTTTCTCTATACATATCCATTTCATTTATTTCAGTTTCTGGATTATCTTCCATTTTAAGCCTATCTAATGTTTTATTTACAAGCCTAGTGCTTAAAGACTCTTTATATTCTTCGTTTGTTATAGCACCATTTAATACTTTATTGATTGGATGAAAAAACTTATTATAAAGGTCTTCTATAACAGAGCTTTGCTTCTTTCTACCTTGTTCATGCATATCTAAAAGGTCAATCATTTTTTCTTCCTAACTACTTTCTTTTTCTTTTTTTTACTCATAGCATACTTTCTTCTTTTGCCATTAAGCTTTGAGCTTTTAATTGTTCCATACATTATTTATCTTCTCCAAATATCATGCTATCTATTTTCTTTGCACGTTCTTTTTCATTCTTTTTATTAGTTCTTTCTATGTGTTTATCCATACTCATAGTTCCAAAATCTATTTGGTCTTTTCTAATAGCAGTTGCCATTGGCGTATCTCTTAAAACAAATTGAGTGCTCCACTTTGGAGGGTGTGCTCTCAACCCGCAAGAAGGACAATTAAATAGCCCATCCTTGTTAGGTTTGTTACAGTGTTGACACTTACTCATCTATTAAGTGTATAGTATAATGTAGGCTACTCTAGTTGCATCAAGCTTTACTACTGAAATATCTATAATTGCTTGACTAGTGCTATCTAAAGCATTTACTGCTGCTTTAATATCTGCTGCTAAAGAGCCAGATACTGAATCTGCTGCACTGCTTATATCGTTAATAACTATTTTTACATTTGAGTTATATACTGCCATTGTATTCTCCTATTAGTTTAAAATTCTTTTTGGATTTTGGGGTTGTACCTTTATACGAACAACCCCACAGTATCCAATACTGTTAATCCTCACGGATTAGTTTATGATATAGTAACATGTGCTACATCGTGTGCTAGAGCTTTTGCAAAGTAATTAATACCATTACAAAAGATTTCTACTTGGTCACCTAATGCTGCACCACTGATAAATACGATTTCATCAACTGCAGATTCTGCTGAACTACCTGCTGAAGCATCTGCTCCAACTGTTACACCAACGATAGTATCTTCGTCAGTATTGTTAGCAATAGTAACTGCGTTAGAAGCTACTGTTGATAAAACAAATTTACAATGCCAGCCAGCACCAGCTGTAGCTGCTAAAGGTAAAGTAATCTCATAGGCAGATGCCTGATTAACTCCGAATACTTTTCCTGAATCAGCTGCAGTTAGCGTTCTTGCTGCTGCAATTTGTTCGTATTTTAGTTTTAAGTCACTTGAACCACTATTCTGTTCTAAATATGCACTTCTCATTTTATTACACTCCTTCTAAGTTAATTAAGTAGTGTGATTCTGGAAGACATACTTCTAGTCCAGCTTCAGTAATAATCATGTCTTTTCTTAAGTCCTCATCTGCAGCTTGTACATTTGTTTGAACTTGAGTATCACGATTGATTCCATTACCTACTAATGGTCTATAGTATACTTTACTCATATCAGCCATACACATCATACCAGATGAATGTCCTCTGAATAGAGGTTCTTTCACTAGATATACTGAACCGTGAACTGTATTAATCTCCATTAACTGGTGACCATACTGTCCTGATAGTTCATCCATATTGATTTGGTATTGTGTACTAGCAGTTGATATATCAGAAAACGAGCCGTTACCCATTTTGTTAAAGAAGGAAATAACAGGAAGAGAAGCTAATGCTAATCTTTCGTTGCTTCCGCCTCTAGCAGGGTCAAACAATACTTCAAAGTCTGATAATAGTCTATCATATGTAAGCTCTGCAGCTTTTGCAGTTCTGAAGTATGCTTTACCTGAAGTATATGATAAATCAGATGTACCGCCTACTACTGTACTGTTTTTAATGATGTGACCTACTAGACCTTCTGAGTATTGTACTCCGCCTACTTTTGCTTTCTGATTGAAAAGAAATGCTCTTTCCATATCAATTTTGTGTTCTCTCATTTTTTGAGCTAACACTCTTTCAAACTCATTAGATACTCCACGTAGTTGTGTAGCATATGCTGTGTTTGAAATCTCAGCAGCTGTTTTGAAAATCTGGGTATACCCATAATTATCTTCCATACTGTCTGAGAAAACGTCTGGTGCTCCAGAACCTTCTGCGTAAGCTGTACCAATGATTTGAGCTCTCTTATTATCTAAAAGCTTATTTGCATTAGTAGCAGTAGATGATACAGAAATAACTTTACCTGTGAAAGTTGTATCTGAACTATTCTGAACTGGTGCATCTTCTACTCTAACTACTATGTTAGCGTAAGTTGCATCGTCTTCAGTTCCACCTAATGTTCTTACAGCAAAGACCATTCCTTTTACAAGGAAGTCTACTGCGGCACCCGCAGGGGTGTCTACAGTAAAGGATACGGTATCGCCAGAAGCTTGTGTTGCACTACTATCGTGATTACCTTTTAAAAGGAACTCTCTACTTGTATAATTAATCTTTGTTCTATCTTCAAGATAACGAAACAAAGAATCATCCGTAGGGAGTTTAGCAGTTTTGCTCAGATATACGAAGAAAGGACTTTCTTCAGGTGCTAGTTCAGCAATCCTATCAGAAAAGTTATATAATCTTCTTCTATCTGGAGCAACTCCATAATCAGCAGCAGTAGTGGTTTGTGTCAAGTTCGTTGACTTGATTTGTCCGCTTATTGCCATTGTATTCTCCTATTTTTTACTATTACGTTTTATTCCTCTGCTAATGCTACCAGAGTTAGCCGCATTCAGAATTTGGTCCCACATTCCATCTTGTTCAGACTTGGTAGGAATACTTCCTCCTTGTAATACACCTGCAGTTCTAGCTTGATTCGTTGTGTCTGGCTTTTTGATGACTGGTTCTTTGTATTCGCCCTTGTTCATCTTGTATAGTTTTACCAGGTTCTCCAAAGGAACTTGTTCTTTTGGCTGCTGTGTGAATTGCATAAATTCTTGCACTTCATCAGACTTCATACCAAAATCACTCTTCAAAGTGTTTACGGTTTGAGAAAGAAACTGTTTCTGTTCTTGCCCTCTCATAGCATTATTTACAGCACTGTTTATCCTAGCCTCTTCTTGGCTCACACGATGTTCGTATGATGAAGAACCAGGTTTGTTGTACGCTTCCCACGGATTGAACTCGTCTTCGTTTAACTGTTGTGCTTCAGTTGTTTTATTCTCACCATTGTTTCCGACAATATTATCTCTTAAAGTCTCTACAAGGTCAGGTCGTTGCTCTAGTAAATTAATTAAAGGTTTGTATTGGCTTAGATGCTTACTTTCAGATTCAGCTCTATCATACATAGACTGAAACTTTTTAGCTTCTTTTTCCCAATTCATATCTTCATTCATTTCTAAAGTACCCTCTTGTTGAGACTCAGCTTGAACCTTATCCATAGATTCTGAAGCTTGAGTATCGGTTGTTGATGTTTCATTACTCATATTAATCTCCTTTGATGTCTAGTCCTTGTCTTTAGAAGAACTACGCATTTGAGATTCAATTACTTTTATCTCTCCACGTAATTTCTCAAGTTCCAGCAACACCTTGTCGTTTAACTTGTTTTTACTAACACGCCTATCGGCAGTGGCGTTAGATTCTATATCTCTTAAACGAGTCTTAAATTTCTCAACTTCAGTTCGTTTTCTATCAGATATAGACTCTCTTGTAGCCGTTTGCAGGTCTCCCTGTAAATTCTTTATTTCTTCTCCCATTGCACCTATTTGTTGTTCCATAGCTGCACGCTCGTTCATACGAGACAAGATACCTTCTTTGTCAAAGATGTCTGGGTTTTTCTTTAACACTTCCACTTGGTCAACAATTCCCATTTGGTATGCTTCCATATAAACAGCAAGTTCAGCATATTTACTTGTTGGTAGTGTAGAACCAGACTCAATACCTACATCATGCTGTTCTAGGTTATGTTTATCTTTCTTTAAATCAAATACAACTCTTGTTTTATCTGTATAAATTTGAGCTAACATTTCTGTAATATCGTTATTAGGTTGAACTAAACGCATTAGCTTTGGAACATCATAATGTGTTTTAGCATAATTATACATTACTTTACCTAATCTCTTAATACTAAATTCTATATCTCTTAATTTTGATTTAGGTCTTTCGCTACCAAGAGCAATAATTCTTTCTGTCCCTCTTGCAGTATCTGGAGCTTTGTCTCCAACTCCTTGCATTATTTCTGGAATACCAAAAATAAAGTTTATATAAAATTCACACTGCTGTATCAACCTATAAAACTCTCCAGTTAGAGGTTGTGGAGCTGGATAATGAGGTTCTCCTTGAGAAGAGTCAACCTCTATTACTGCATTTGGATTAGCCCAATCTTTTTCTAACTGAGATAAATTTTCTACACTTCCTAAAGGAACCATAAGCTTTAAACCTGCAGAAGCTTGTGCGTGAGATAGTGCTAAGGACCATAACTTATTTAGCAAACGCTGCATTGGTCTCGCCCTGGAGACATCAGAACGAGGATAAGGAGTTTGTGTCCAAACATTTGCTATAGGTACTATTGGGTAAACGTCAGTGTTTAATATTGCCTCATATAGCACTACCTCACCAATAGTTGCTACAACCTTAATCCTATTTTGGTAGACTTGAGTTATGTCTATCAAGCCTTTCTCTATTAATTTTTTATTACTTTCTAAAAATATCTTAAAGTCAGATTCATCAACAATAAATTCTTTTCCATTTTGGTTGTCTAATAATCTATAATATGGAACTTTTACTTTATAGAACCTTTCTAATATCTGAAATCTTTTATAATTCTGTTCTGTATACCCTCTAACAACATCAGGTGTGTAGCTATTGGTAGAATTTTTATTGACATTGCTTGGATACTCGTCATCTTTAGAGTATGCAGATATTTGGTCAATTAACCTATCAATAGGCTCTCCAGTTTCTTCGTCAACTCCAGCACCAAGCTCTGGATATAAATTTAATACCTGGTCTTCAGTTAATATTGTTGACAGAATAATATTGTCAGCATCAGTAAAAAATCTATCTCTTGAAGAAGCTGGTACATAAACTCTAAACGGGTCAAGGTATGAGAACTTTATATCTCCTTTACCAAAATCGGAGTCATAATCAATATATGTATACAAAAAACCAAGTCCCAATACGCAATAATCATGTATTGCTTGTTTAACTTGAGCATCTCCTTCTGAGTTCTGCCAAGCAAACCCCATCACTTCTCTCCATACATAAGCTAGTGAAGTGTCAGAATCTTCTCTAGGAACCACTGTAAAGGTAGGTGGTCTAGCAGTAAGCATACTTTTTAACCTCTCTACCGCTGGAGATATTCTATCCATAGGAACATCTGCTTGGTTTCGTGAGGCTAATTCATTTGACTCATTCTGAGTAAAATGATTCCCTAAATAAAAATCTAAATCCTGTCTAGCGTCATTTTCCCAAGCCTGTCTATCATTCTTGTACCTGTCAAACAGTTCTTGATTCTTTAACGCTCTTTTGTCATATTCCATAAAGTTCCTTAAAAAGAGATATAATTATTCGTTGAAATTTACAAATTTTGCCATTCGGTAGGCAAGAACTATCAGTCAATAGACCCAGTTATCCAATTATATATCTTATTTTTTTTAATATTAACGTTCTTTTCTATATTTTCTGCAAAGTTTTTTGCTTCAATAGCCGTACTACTAGGTGCTTTAGCAAAGTAATCTGCATAATATAAAGCATCCATCAAGTCATCGTTCTTTGGTTTTGGATGTTCAAACAGTTCGTCTACTATTTCAGTCATATGTTTCTTGATGTAAAGTTTTTTAGAATTAACAATAGGTCCAAGAGATGTTTCTAGCCTATCTTCTTTCTTAATTCCATAGGGAGGTTTTACCCCTTTAAATATTCCAGGTAATAATCTTCTGTCTTTTACAGATATTCTTGTTGTCATATCTCTTACCATCTCTTGTGCTGCTACAGTTTCAATAGTAACCCTTCTTACTGGGTGGTAATCTCTGGCCATACCTACAATTTTATCGGCCATATCAAACGCTGGTATCTTTTCTCTAAAATAGTCTAATATATATCTATTTTTGTTAGCATCAATACCCATAACAAGAATAACTTGATAGTCAGATGTCTTTGTTGCTGTTGCAGCAAGGTCAACCCCTAGGTAAACATTTATAGGAATTGCTTCTTTATTGTCTATGAGATAAGCATAGTTACCTTTTACTTCAAATTTGTGGTTGTAATACTGGATTCTATCAACTTTAAAAGCGGCAGAAGACGAATCTCTAGCATCATTCATATATTCTTGAGCAAACTTATTAACAAGTCCAGCTTCAATAAATTCTTTTCTTTTATTATCTAACTTCTTTAAAGAGAATTGTTCTGGCCATAATGGCTTTCCATCTTCAATAGCTCTATGGAAAGTAACATCCCACGGGTAACTACGATTATCTTTTTTAGCATCTTTATGTCCGTCAATAATATTTTGCAAGAAAGAATCATAATGAACAATAGTTCCAGTCAACCAAATCCAACCTTCATTGCCTGGTGTCTCTTCTAGTGATGGGTATACAGTAGATACAATCCATTTCTTTAGCTCTGCTCTTCTCTCTGGGGTTTTAGTATTTAACTCTGATTCAAAATCATCAAGGATGATACCAGTATATCTAACTCCTACTTCTGCTCTACCACGAAGCCTTTGAGCAGAACCTTTAGCAATTATTCTGTCACCTTTAGGAGTAACAATATCTTTTTCTGTCCATCGTTTTCCTACGCTACCACCATCCATATTACCAAAGTAATAACGAATCATTTCGTTTTCTTCAAAGTGGTGTCGTATATATTTTAAATGGTCAACAGATTGTCCCTGCTCTTCAGATACCCAGGCCACAAAATTTTGCTTATCTGTTTCTGCAAATAAAAACTTATGCATAATAGCAGCTTTAGATAAGATACTCTTACCCATACCACGAGGAATAATATTACAAATACGAGCTCCAGGTTTGTGCTGTATTAATCTTTTAGATAAGTCATAGTGAAACTGTGGACTTTCACTCTTATGTAAAAAGTCTTGAGGTAAAAATACACGACCAAAAAATATTAAGTCTTTATATGCTTTAGCTAGTACCTCGTCACGTTCTGCCATCACAGAAGGTCCAGGTATAATATTAATCTTCTTTTTTTCCATCGTTAATTAGTTTCATATTACTCATCTCTAATATCTCTTCTTTGCTAAAACCAGTAAAAGCTTGTCCTAATAATAGCGATTCGCTTTTCTTTTCTGGATACATACTCTGTATCTTCATAAAGTTTTCTAATGCACGAAGCTTTACAGCATCAGATGTTTCCTCATTTTCTACAATGTTCTTTGCCTGTTCTAATGTCCATCGTTTATCAATTCCAATTTCAGTTAGCAGTTCTTCTATTTCTTTTTCCACTTCTTTCTTTATCCTTGTTTGTTTTAGGAGAACAGATGATTTTACTTTAGCTGTGTGCTCGTTGTTTGTTTCAAAACAATCTAAATATGCTTGCATAGGTTTTTCTCCATGAGCAATCAACTTAACAAACCGTATCTCTCTCCACGTTAATGGTTTCTCTTCTATGTTTGTTCTCTTCATAAAAGAGTGATAATTTTTTTTTGGTTTTCCTTCCATTTTTCCAGAGCCAAAAGAAGGTCCAAGTAGGGTAACAAAATAGTCATCATACGCTTTTATATTCGTATTTTTCATTTGTTTCTTTTTGAGTATTTGTGTGACTTGGCTATCATCAGTTAATACCCAATCGCTTTCTTCTGCTTCCCTCCAGTCTTTAACTAGTATTTCATCGGGAAACATATCACGAAATTCTTTCTCGTCTTTAAAAACATAACGAGGGACTCCTTTGATAACTCTTTTATGCATTAGCTTTCAACAATATTACCCCATACGGTACATTTCCCATTGACAATCTCAATGACTTCCACTTGGAAGTTGCCATTCGGAAACCAGGTAATAATGCTAAATGCATGGTTCCAGTTATGAAGACGGCCTCGCAACCACTTGTTTTTCTCTCTTGACATATCTTTAAGACATCCAATCCCCCACGCTCCAATCGTTCCTGCATCAAGTTTTGTTAGTGTATGTCTTTGTACGTCATGTGTGTGTCCGTACATAATATTGGCTCCATATGTCTCAAGATGTTTCTTGGCGTGATAAGTAGTTGCGTATGTGCCGTGAATAAAATTAATCTTTCCAATCTTTAGTGGGAGATTATATTCATAATACTTATACCCTCTTTCTTTGATTCTACACGCTTTAGGAAACGTGTAATCTGTCATATAGGGATATTTTTCTACAAAGTTATCCATCCATATCTCGTGGTTGCCTTGTAGCATATATCGCTGATTGACTTTATTCTTGTCTAATACAGCATCAATTCTGTCTAGCCCATCATTAACATCTGCAATGTCTTGGTCGCAATAAGGAAGTTGAAATTCTAAGGAAGGAAGTTTCTTCCCTTTATATTTCCAAGCAGAAAAGTTATGCCACTCTCCCACATCTCCAATATTGATATAGATGTCAGGTTTAACAATCTCTACCGCCTGCAAAGCACAAGAAAGTGCTTTTTCATCGTGTAAAGGAAAGTGTATGTCGGGAAATACTATCCCTCTTTTAAGCTTTTGGTTCTTCGCCATCCATCGTAAAGTTTATCATTTCTACAGAGTCAACAAGTGTAGGGGATTCTAATTCCTCTACAATTTGAAACAGTTCAATGATGTTTTCTAGTACATCTGGGTTAGGTGCTAGGATTTCGGCATTCTTTAGCTTTTCAACTATTGTTTTTAACCTATGGATGCCTTGTCCTAATTCCACCTTATTTTTTATCTTTCTTTTCTTTTTTTACTGGAACATCTTCTTCCGCATTTAAAGCGGTTAATGCACTAACTGCTCCACGTATTTGCTCCATAGCAACATTAGTTTCGTTTAGTTTGTTAGCTAGTTCCGTTCTTTGTTGTACTAGATTTTCAAAATCTTTTACATATTTTTCTATTTGTTCTTTGACGTTGTCCATTAAGGTCTCCTTTGATTTGACTAAAGTTATAAACATTTTGTTCCCCTTTACAATAAATATATGTGTTTTTTTTAAAAAAGTAATAAAAATGTTAAAAGTAGTAAATAGTTCTAGGAAAAAGAGGGAAGATGCCTTATCTTTAAACAAGAGTTTCAAGGGCTAGCTTATTAGGGTAACCCTATTAGGGTATCCTTATTAGGGTAACCTTATGTAAGGAACCCTACCCCACACTACATATTAAGGAAACCTTAATAAGGTAACCCTAAAAAAATATTAGAAAAATATTAGGGAATTATGTGTGAGCTTGTTTTATTGTCAAACACCCCCCGCCCGAAGGCAAGTTGAAAATTACAGATTAGGTTGAAAAGTTGAGATTAGGGAACCCGTTAAGATTCCCCAACCTTTAGCCCCTTAGCCCTGTAATATTATCTGTCTTCCGTTGTAAGTTGTATCAAGAGACAACCAGCGTTGGCTATATCTCTTTTGAACGTAATAACGCCCATCTATGCCCCTAACGTATTCCTTGTCAAACTTAGGGACAAGTGTAACCTCTTGACCAACAACAACCAATTTATCTGTTGCTATCTTCCTGAATCTTACAACTAATGCGTCTTTAACCGCCTTAGGTAAATCTAATCCAAGTAGTAACTCTATATTATTTTTAATCATTATTCATACTCCTATTAAAGGTTTATCTTATATTAGTTACACGTTATAGGGGGGGATAAGTTCCGATATATATATAATACTTTATATAGTTCCTTTATTTATCAACACTACAACCACAATATTAATAATACTATAGCCCTAGAAGGCTCTAAAATAGCCCTAGAATCAATTATAATACCTTAGGGCATACCTTATATACCCTAAAATATTACAGCCTCTTATTTTAATTATTTATATAACTCCTCATTTCTTAAAGATAGTTCTTTTTTAGTTATTTTATAGCCGTGATATTCCGCCTTTTCTAGTCCGCAAGCATTTAAAAAAGTATCTTCTTTAAAGTTAGGATTATCTTTTTTCATCTCTTCAAGTATATAATATATAATTGAACTACTTATTACAAGTCCCCCATTATTCATGTAAAAAGTATTTTCTCTTATCATTTCCGCTAGTTTTATATAATGCTTTTTAGTCATTATTTCCACTCCTTCTTTATGTTATTAATGTAATTTTCTAACTCTTTTAATTGCTCTTCTTTTTCTTTTAAATTTTCTTTCATTTTATTTAAGAAATTTTCTGAATGCTCAATGCTAAAAGTCATTTCTTTGTCTTCCCAATACCACAACACAAAATCCAACTCTTCTTTTATATTAAAATCATTATCAAAAGAATATATTTTTTTCATTAGTTTTATTGCTTTATCTCTGTCTTCATACGGCATTATTTACTCTCCTTTTTTAGTTGCTTATTCTAAAACTATAAATATCAAAATTTTATTTATAGAAACTCATAAGCATAGTTTTTTTATTTCTACCACTTACACGCAAACAAATATATTTAGTTCCCACTTTTTTTATTTGTCGTCATAGGAATAAATAAATATATCTTTTATGGGAACTTATTATTATATTGCTAGTATATAGGGTATGAAACGCAAACCAATACAAAGGAGGTTTAAGCATGTTTCAGAATACTATTAAGAATAAAAAGAATAGAAGAATATTGAGCAAAAAAATCATGCATTTGAAGATTAAGAAAATCAGAACAATGCAAGGACAATATTTAAGCATTGATAATGGGCTAATTGTCAGAGTTAATGGGATTAAATTCCCCCTAGAACGTGGAGAGAGATATTTAACCAAAGACACGGCAAAGGCAACATTTCAAGCATTAACAGAGTATGAAAATAACATAAATAAGGACTTTCCAGAGTCGTATTTATAGAGATAAAATAAAAAACATGGGAACTTTTTAGCGGTTCCCATGTTTAAAGAGTATAGATAATTTAATTAGTAGAAAACCCAATTTAGTTGCATTATAGTAGAAGGACTATTTAAAAGGCTTGATATAACTTATGCGTAAGGGTATGCTCTCTTTAAAGTGTAGAATTAACTAATCTATCGCTAATTAAATTATTTTAAATAAATGGGAACTAAAAAGAATTAAGAACATATAAAGAGTATGCAAACAAAACAAAAGGAGTTAAAGCAATGACTAAAAAAAACTATATTAAATTAGTAGAAATAATAAATAATAATAAAGAAAAGATTAGTTATAGTATTGATAAAGAACCTTTAGACAGAATAGATTTTGTAGGGTTCATTTATAATTTAGCCAAATACTTAAAAGAAGATAATCCCAACTTTGATGAACAAAAATTTTATGATGCTATAAATAAAAATGATTATAAAATATTTACATCATTATAAAATAAATGGGAACAAAAAAGAATTAAGAGAGTTTAAAGAGTATACAAACAAAACAAAGGAGTATAGATTATGAGAGTTACAAAAGAACATTTAGAAAATCAGGTTTTAATGTTAAATGAGTTTACAGGACAACCAAAAGAACCATATTCTAAAAACGAAAACGGAGAATATAAAAGCAACATTGGGAACTATAATATAGGTTGGGCTTATGGTGGGTGCAAACTAGAACAGATAGTTAATAGTGGTGGTGGAGTTAGAGAAATAACTTATTATAGACATACGAAAAAAGAACTTTATTATATAGTTCAATCAATGAATAATATGCTAAGAAGTGAGTTAGATACAAAAGTATTAAAAGAAATATAAAATAATTGGGAACAAATATTTACTGAAGGAGTATAAGCAGTATAAACAAAAGGAGAACAAATGAACGAAAAGGAAAGAGAAAGCATAGAAAATGCAATAAGAAATAGAGAGTTAAATTTAACTAAAAGTTATGCTTATTGTATGTTTAGAAATACGCAACCAATGCTAGAAGATTGTTTAACAATATTGGAAGAGTGCGGAGATGTAGAAGATACCAAAATATATCAGGGAGATGAAGAAAAAAGAGCAATAGATAGAGTAGTAGAAATTGCTTGTGAAATTGCAGAGATGTATGGCGGTATGGAATATTAATATAAATAAATGGGAACTTTATATAATTAGGTTTGTATAAGTAGTAGAAACAAAAGGAGAACAAGTGAAATATAATGTATGGATAGGTGGAGTTTGTAATACTTTCAACAACAAGAAAGACGCAATGAGAGAATACAAACATTGGATTGATAAAGGTTATAATGATGTAATATTAACAAAGGACAACAAACACAACCAAGAAAGGAATACAAATGAGTAAAGTAGAGAATAGTAAAGAGTTACAAGAAAACAAGGAAAGAGATTTATATTTTTCTTTCTTTGAGGAACTAAACAGAGTTCATAATATGTATAGGAA
>Ga0098061_1000480_pt1 | contig 19335 bp, 22 predicted proteins | sample 22_taG_FD_92579 | JGI IMG/M metagenome (GOLD analysis project Ga0098061, IMG submission 92579) | Marine viral communities from the Subarctic Pacific Ocean - 22_ETSP_OMZ_AT15343 metaG | ecosystem: Environmental > Aquatic > Marine > Oceanic | place: Subarctic Pacific Ocean | collected 2015-01-20
ATGTTAATGCTAAAGTACATATTATAAGAGTAACAGCAAGGATGATAAAATATGCATTACATATCTCACATCTTGGTTTACATGTTTTCATCTCTGTCAAGGTTTAATTTATAAATAGGTTAAAGAACAGTTTTAATACTTGTTCAGGTATATGTATCTTATGCTAATATTACTTTAGCAATATCTTCAATTGTATGTTCAAATCCAAATCTTCTGTTTGCAGCATAGAAATCTAAATCACATGTATCTTCTATAGATTTGTCATACTTCATACAATATGAACGATAAGGTCCAGAGTTTATAGTAATTGTTGATACCATTTCTTTATTGTTCTCAGTATTCAATTCAATTGCTGCTTCAACTCTTTGTTTAAATATGTCTTCATAATCTCTTTCAATTATGATTTGAGGTGTGTCTACTACTGTTGCCATGTTGTCAAGGTTTAATTAATAATTAGTTTGATTGTATTTTAAATAAAAAGAGTGATATGTGCCCATATCCAGACGAGGTTGCGATCCCCTTGCTATTTTATCTGCTTTACTCTTTTATGTTATATCTATTTAATACTCCTGAAATACATTATTAGATTATGGTGTTAAAAAATGGTGTTTGAGTGTTGGTCCACACACACACAAACATAATTAGTTTGAATGAGAATAAAAACAGAGAACACCTCTATTTGAGTTAAATTATAGAGAAAGCTCCCTATATAAATGTTCCCTGTTCCAGAATTAGTTTGAATAAGAATAAAAAAAAGGGAGATTACTCTCCCTTTCTTTAATTTTAGACAAACTCAATCCTATTCCTGTATTGTCCACCAATATTCTTTACTGATACAGTAATATTTGTACCTTTTACTAATCTACTATCAGTATGGGAAACTGCCGTAGTATCTACAATTCTACCACATTTAAACTCAGCCAATGTTAAAACTTTGTCCTCGCCATTCTTTTCATAACAAATATTTTCATAATTGCCCGTAAGTTTAGCTTTGGCATCTTCTGTGTCCAATGGTAATTTAGTACCACCACCAAACGCTGAACTTCTGCCTTCTTTGATGTAGTTAGTCATTTCACTTCTTACATCTTCAATAGATTTTGGATTTTGTAACATAATTCAATAAGGTATTTTGTCCGTATTTTTACGAAAAGTGCAAAAATTTAAGACAAATGAAGGGGGAGGAGTCCCCAATCACTATTTCCGCTAGGGGTTAATATTGGGGACCTTCACGCTCTCAAAGACTCCCAAAAAATTTTTTTTATATTTTTTATATATTTTTATATCTGGATATTTTTTTATATCTTTGCGCCCTTAACCCTTAAAATTTTATTTATGGAAAATGTATTTAATTATGTAACAACTTTTTTTAAAAGTATGAGTAATCTATTTTTAGTATTCTTATCATTTGGAATACTAGGTGAAATTATTTTTGGAAATGTATTTGGCATTAGTGTTATTACTAATGTTATGGATGTTATTAATCTGTTAGGCGATAATGGCTTTGTAGGATTAGTAGCATTGTTAATTTTATTTAAATTTGTAGATCAGAAATAAAAAATAAACACTTAAATAATAGAAATATTTTAGAAAGAATGCGTTTTTAAAATATTTTTATTATTTTTGCACCGCAACAACTTCAGCCCCTGGTAACCAAAAAAGGGCAAAGACATCGGATTGGTAGACTTAAATAAAGTTAAGATTTTCTCCGGTAGTTGTAAAAAGAGTGAGTGTATAAACTCTAGTTGGGATAGAATACACATAAGTATGTGTGGTGAATTAACACCGATCTTATTATCCCTGGGTCCATTAGGAGCACTGCTAGAAGGAAATCCAAGCTTGAAATAAAAACCCAAAGGGGGATAACTATATTCTTTTTTGAAATATTAATTTGGTATTATTATAATACCGCCTAAAAATAAAATTATGGCAAATTATTTAAATCTAACAGCGAAGTCTAGGGAAGTACATAGTGGAAACAATAGACTAGCTAAATTCTCAGGTATCATAAAAGATACACGTACAATAACTACGGAACCTACTACTTTATTAGATTATGAAAGTGGTAAGTATATATTTTTAGCTATAACAGGAAGTGATAACGTTCCTATAACTTTACCAGAACCTCGCGCAGGTTTAAACTTTACATTTATTGTTGCAGCTAGTCCAGCTTCAGGTGAGCCTATTATAAGAACAGCTACATCGAACACGCTTAATGCAATGGGAGCAGCTGATAGTGCTGCTGATGGTCCAACTAGTTTACTTTGTAATGCTGTTACAATAGAAACCGCTAGTATTGGTGGTGAAAGGATAGAATTTATATCTGATGATACATATTGGTATTGTTATGCGAGTCAACAAGCTGTTGGTTCTATAACTTTTTCTTAATAATTAGTAATAAAAAATCTTAAAAGTTTTGTTGTATAACAAAAAAGTTTATATCTTTGTCAAAAATTTTAAAATATATAAACTATGGCAAAGAAAAACTTTAAGAACTTTAGACCCAACGGGCTATGGTTACTATTACCAGACCCAACAGCAAAAAAAACAGAATCAGGAATTTATTTAGATGAGGATACTGCTCGTAAGAGTGCTACTAATGTATTAGAAGTATTAGAAGTAGGCCCTAATTGTAAATTTGTGGAGAAAGGAGATACAGTATTTATTGATCCTAGACCAGGATCAGATGCTGTTGTAAGTGAGATTTGTGGTAAATCTTGTATACTAATAATGGAACATCAAGTATTAGGAGTATTATCTTAATGGACTTGAATGGTACAGTGACTATTAGTTTAAAGGATTATCGTAAACTTACAGAAGAATATCCTAAAACGGAGAGGACTCGTAAAAACTTATATGAGGCTTCAAAAGAAATAGAAGTATTTCTATCATTTCTATGTACTCGTGAACCTATAGAAGATTATGTCTTAGCATTTAATAAACAGTCTAGGCATTCTCAAATAGTCATTGTAGATGAAAAAGCTAAAATCAAATTTAATGAAAAAAATAACAATAAAAGCTGATACAACGTTAAAATATCTTCAATTATGGAATGGGATATTTAATTTAACAGATATGGAATTAGAAGTTCTAGCTGTATTAATAGATACATGTACTACAACTAATAATTTATGTAATGCAACTGTAAAGAAGGTAGCTGCAAAAACTTTGAAGATAAAAGATTATAGAACTTTAAATAATTATGTAAAAAGATTAAAAGATAAAGGAGCTATAATAGTAGATGAGAAATTATATAAATTAAATTCAATATTAAATCCTAAAATAAATGACGTTCATATCAATATTCAGCATGTATGAGAATAATATAGTCTCGATATTTCCATACGATAGAGAAACATTTATTGTTATATATCAAGATACTGTAGGAAATTGTAAACAAATTAATATAGAAAATATAAATGACGAAAAAGAAAAAGAAAGAGAAAAAGAAACTGTCTATAGTAAAGATGGTGAAAAACTTCGCTAAAGATTCAGCGAATTTTATAAAAGCAGGAGCTCCAATGTGTTCTGAAAAAGAATTTGAACGTAGAATGAATATATGTAGAGATTGTGAGCATTTCACAGAAAAAAATCAATGTGGAATTTGTGGATGCTTAATGACTATTAAAGCTGGATGGAAAACAGCAGAATGTGCTGATACTCCTAAAAGATGGGAAAAGCTTATGGAAAAAGATGAATCAGATATAGCTATGGAACGAGTAAGACAAGTTATGGAAAAATCGGAACCTGATTTTAAATATACAAAAGAGAGTATGTTAATACCTGGACAAAAATCAGAAATACAGTTTAGAGAAGAAAGACGTAAGCATTTAAATAAGTTGAAGGGTAGAAAATAACTATATGGTAAGAAATAAACAAGAAATTATTTATTTTTTGGCTAATAAATATAACTTTACTATTAAAGAAGTTGAGAGAATCGTAACATATCAATTTAAATTTGTAGCAGATATAATGGCTAAAGGAAAATTTGAAACAATACGATTACCTTATTTTGGTAAATTTTCTGTAAATAATAACAGAGTAAAATATATAAATAAATTAACAGATGACAAAAGAAAAAATAAAAAAAGTTAGACTTAGAAGTATATTACATCTTTATCTAGGATATATTAGAAAAGGTGATAGAATGTATGAACTTGATGGTGATGGAGGATTTATAGCTGAACAAGGATATAATACAAACTTTGGAGAATTAGCAGATGATATTATAGCAAATGGTGTAGGAGTAATTAGAGTTAAAAAATTAGGATATACATTTAGAGACTCAAAATGGCAAGAACAAAAAGGTGGTAAAATAATATTAAGAGATAATGATGATTTTGTATATGAAGCTTTAAGAGCCCCAGAAGATCGAGAAAATTTACATAAATTACGATTATTAACTTTAATGTATGATTTAGATTATATGGTTGATATATTTATTGAAAGCGTAGATCCAAAATATAAACCACCTATTGATATGCCTGTTCCAACAGATGAAGAATTAAGAAAAAATATGAACGATCCTGGTAATCATTTTAATATTGAAAAATATAAAAATGCAGAAATAATAAAAGGAAGAGTTGTTCCAAATAAGGATGAAAGAATAAATAAGACAAGTGATAAGTAAAGATTTACTAACTATTGTAGATAATAAAGCTGTGCCCTCAGCTTATACTAAAACTATATTAGAGTTTAAAAATTTAGATGTAAAATCTTTAGCTTATATTTATTTTATGATAGATTATAGATCTCCTTATGCAGTTTATGAGTGGGAAGAGCGTGAGGATCAAGTAAAAAATAGTATCTTTGACAAAAAATGGGCAGTAAGTGCTAAAGTAAAAACTGCTTGTACTAAATATGCTGAACTTACAGAGACTTCATCTGTAAAGTTATTAAAGGCAGCTAGAAATTCTGTAGTTAAGTTAGAAAAATATTTTAGAGATATTGATCTAACAGTAATGGATGATAATGGAAAACCAATATTTCATGCTAAGGATTTAATAAATAATTTAGAAAAGATGGGTAAAGTAGTAGAAGGATTACGTAGATTAGAAGAATTAGTTAGAAAAGAAGAGCAGGCTAATAATAGTAATAGAGGAGGAGTAGAAGTAAATAAATATAGTATGTAATGGAGGAATATAAACAATATGAAGAAGATCTAGAACTTTATGAAACTGCAATGAATAATGCGTATTATCTAATAACTAAAAGAAGAACATTAGATGATATTTATTTTGAATTAGAAGCTGGAGATAGAGATACATATCCTTTACCCTTTAATCCTATAGAGGAAGATGGTAGAACAGCTGATGTAATCGATGTTGTCATTGAATATTTTACATCAACTGAAGAATATGAAAAATGTGCAGAATTAGTAAAGATTAAAGATGAATGTCAGATAGATTCAAGGATATAAATAGAATAAGACCTGCTGCTAAATTCTTTGAAGAGAAAGGATATTATACAGAATCATTACCTGGAACAAAAGATTATTATGATTTTTGGGATGAGGAAGGAAAAAGATGTATGTATGGATACACAATTGATGAATTACATGTTACAGGGTTTCATTATTTCTATTTAAATTATTGTCCTATTGATAGAGCTGTAGATGAAGAACTTCCAGATGGAACAATACAGTCTAAACGTGAGAGAACTTTTCCTGCATTTTATGATGGGGATTGGGAGTATTTTCAAGAGATAGATAAAGCTAGAGCTTTAAATAGACATATGATAGTATTAAAAGCAAGACGTAAAGGATATTCTTATAAAGCTGGATCTATGCTCGCTCGTAATTATTTCTTTGTTAGGAATTCAAAGAATTTTGTATTTGCAGGACAAAAGGAATATTTAATTGGTGATGGACTTTTATCTAAAGCGTGGGAATTTTTATCATTTATAGATGATAATACTGCCTGGGCTCAGCCTAGATTAAAAGATAGAGAGATGAGTAAAATGTCTGGATATAAAAAGAAAGTAAACGGTATTGAAATAGAAATGGGTATGAAATCTCAAATTATGGGAGTAAGCCTTAAAGATGCACCCGACAAGGTAAGGGGTAAGGCGGGAGAACTTATCTTCTTTGAAGAAGCAGGTTCTTTCCCTGGCCTCTTAAAAGCTTGGGAAGTAACAATGCCTACAATGAGACAAGGCGCTAAAACATTAGGTATGATGATTGCTTTTGGTACCGGTGGTACAGAAGGAGCAGACTTTGAAGCAATGGAAGAAATATTTTATAATCCAGCAGCGTATGATTGTATGGATTATGAAAATGAATGGGATGAAGGAGCATTAGGAACTAGATGTGGATATTTTATTCCAATACAAAAAAACTTAGATGGATTTATAGATATTAATGGTAATTCAAAGAAAGTTGATGCAGTAGAATATGAGAAAGGAATGAGGGAAAAAAAGAAAGGTGCAGCCGATGCCAAATCATTAGACCAATACATCGCAGAGCATCCTTTTTCCCCTCAAGAAGCTACACTTCAAATAACATCTAATTTATTTGATATAGCTACATTACAAGAACATTATAATACTATTAAGGCAGGAAACTTACAAACAAAAGGTACACAAGGAAGATTATATTATAAAGGAGAAAATGTAGAATTTACACCAGATTATAATTTAAGACCTATAATAAAATTTCCACATAGAAAGGATGATGATAATACTGGATGTGTAGTTGTATATCAAAATCCTTATAAAAATAAACAAGGAGTAACTCCTCATAATTTATATGTAATATGTCATGATCCTTATGGACAAAATCAATCAGCAGATTCATCATCTTTGGGAGCAGCTTATGTATTAAAACGTCCTAATAATGTATCACAACCAGATGATATTATTGCAGCATCTTATATTGGAAGGCCTAAAACTCAAGATGAATATAATCGTAATCTATTTATGCTTGCTGATTATTATAATGCTAAGATAGGATTTGAGAATGATCGTGGAGAAGTTATAGCATATGCAAAAAGATTTAGAAAGTTACATAAATTACAACCAGAATTTGAAATGTTGGATAAGCGAGAACTTCAATCTAGACGCGTTAGACGTACATATGGCATGCATATGACAGAAGCACGGAAACATCAAGGTGAGATATATATAAGGGATTGGCTAAATTCACTAAGGGGGGTAGACGATGAAGGAAAAAAATTACTAAATTTGCAAAAGATTTATGATCCTGCTTTAATACAAGAATTAATAAAGTTCAATCACAAAGGTAACTTTGACCGTGTAATGGCTTTAATGATTGGTATGTATCATACCAGAGAATTATATAATGCTGAGGTGTCAGATATCTATAATGATAGATCTCAGGATGATTTTTTTAATAGAGAACACTTTTAAATATGAACTTAAAAACAGACGATCAATATACACACCACCAGATACCAAAACAAAAAATTCCACCTTCTAAGAAAAATGAAGATTGGGGAAAACGTTGTGTAGAAGCTTACATCAGTTTATCTGATATAGGAGGCTTTAGCACCCGCAGAGGACATTTAACAGCTTTGTATGATTTTTATAACGGTCATATCCTAGAAGAAGATTACACCTATGTATTAAAACCTTATGGCAAAGCTAGACGTAACTTTCCGTCTAAAATTCGTAACTATCCTATCATAAAGCCAGTCGTAGATCTCTTGCTAGGAGAAAAAGCTAAAAGACCAATAAATTATACAGTAGCTGTTGCCAATGCGGATTCAGTATCTAAAAAAGAAGAACAGAAAAAGGCAAAAATTATGCAGGCGATGCAACAACGTTTTGTTAATAAACTTAATGAAACACAAGGAGCGCCTTCTACTAATACTCCATCTAAAGAAACACAATTACCTCAACATATAGCTGAAATGTTTGAATCATCTTATGTAGATAAAAGAGCGTCAATAGGTCAAAACTCATTAAGCTATTTGTTATTTCATCAAAATGTTCATCATAAATTTCAAAAAGCTTGGTTTCATTTCTTAATATCTGGAGAAGCGTATACTCATAGAGGAGTAAATAATAATGAAGTATTTTATGATGTGTTAAATCCAATGGATGTTGATTATGATAAAGATCCAGATGTAGATTTTATTGAAGATGGTGATTGGGCATTAGTTAGAAAAGATGCACATGTTAGTACTATTATCGATTTATATAGAGAGTTTTTATCAGCAGCAGAAATGGATCAATTAGAAAATCCAGCAGAAAGTCATGATGGTACTTTCTTAGTTTATGGAGGAAGTCCTGATAATGATCGTTTACGTGGAGGACGTTCTCGTCTTATTGAAGTAATTACTGTATATTGGAAAAGTATTTCTAAGATAGGATTTCTAGAATATCCAGATCCTGAGACAGGTGATATGGAAACGGTAGAAGTTCCTGGTGAATATAAAATGCCAGCAGAATTAAAAAAGATAGGAGCTACTATACTTTGGGATTGGGTTCCTGAAGTATGGGAAGGTACTAGAATAGGCGATGATATTTTTGTTAAAATAGGTCCTACATTAAATCAACGTAGATCTTTAAATAATCCAGGATTATGTAAATTACCTATTAATGGAATTAAGTACTCAGAAATAAATTCTGATAATGTATCACTAGTTCAACTTGGAGTACCTTATCAGATTAATTATAATATTTATAAATATAGATTAGAGATAGCAATCGCTAAATCTAAAGATATTATTGCCCAATTTGATATTAATATGATTCCTAAGAAATGGGATATGGATAAGTTTATGTATTATATTGATGCTATTGGTATTGCTTGGGTAGATTATAATAAAGAAGGTATTCAATTAAATCCACAACATCAGACTGTTATGGATTTATCTATTAAAACTATTCAACAATATGTCGTTTTATTAGAATCTATATTACAAGAATGGGAAAGATTATCTGGTGTAAATAGACAGCGTCAAGGACAAACAGGAGAATATGAAGGTAAAGGAATTACTCAACAGGCTATTATGCAATCTTCTCATATTACTGAAGATTACTTTAGAAAAATATCTACATTAGAAGAAAAAGATATGCAGGCTATGTTAGACTATTCTAAAGTAGCTTGGGTAGCTGGTAAAAAAACTTCTTATGTAATGCCTGATGGAACAGTAGAATATTTAGCTGTTAACCCTTTAGATCATATGGAATCTGAATATGGAATCTTTGTAACTGATGCAGGTCAAGATATTGAAAAGAAACAAAAAGTAGAAGCGCTTGCACAATCTATGATTCAGAATGGCGTTCCTGCCTCTATTGTAGCTGAGGCTATTGATTCAGACAGTTTCACACAGATTAAAGAAAAAATTTCTAAAGCTGAAAAAATTACTCAACAATTAGAACAAGCTCAACAAAAAGCTCAAAATGAAATTGCACAAAAACAAGTTCAAGTACAACAAGACAAAATGGCCTTTGATGCAGATCAAAATGATAAAGATAGAGCTACTCAAATTGAAGTTGCTCTCATTCAAGCAGAGGCAAATGATCTTAATTCTCATCTGAAAAATGCATTAGAGCAAGCAGAAATACAACGTAAATCTAAAGCTGATGATAGCAAATCTGTTTATGAAAAAGGTAAGCTTGCAGTAGATCATAAAAAAATTGATGCAGATGTTAAAATGAATACTGCAGATAATAAAGTTGAAAAAGAAAAAATAGCGGCAATGGTTAAAGCAAAACAGAATGCCCCTAAACAATAAACAAAAAATTGCCATATTAAGAGCTGCTAAGGATGAAGGATACACAGGAGATGTAACTGAATTCTTTAAACAAGCTGAGAATGAAGGCATTTTTACTGAAAGTCCTGAACCAACATCTCCTAAAGTTTCAAATGTAAGTATGGATGATTTAAATTTTGCTGAAGCAGATGATTTTAAATTTAATCCAAAATCTTTACTTGTAGATAAAACTCCTCATAGATTTAATGATAATGATAATTTTATAACTAGTTCTCATACTACAGAACCTAATTCTAAAGCTATTCTTAGATTCTTGAATGATCCAAATTATACTCCTACAGCAGAACCTAGTATGGGAGCTGATGGTGGATTTGAAAAACAATTTAATACAAATTATCAAGAATCTCAAAATTATCAAAGAATAAAAGGGAGTAGAAAAGGAGTAAGACAAAATCCTGATGGTTCGCATTCAACTCATTTAATGGCAGACAATAATAAAGATGAAGCATGGCCTACATTATTTCAAAATGAAGATGGTACTTGGTTTGAAGGTGGTTATAAAGAAGCAAAAGAAAGAGGTGAGATATATAAATTTGATTCAAAAGAAGAGTTAATTAATTTTGCTAGAAAAGGAGATTGGAAAGAAAAAGGTGGATTTAAAAAATATCCAGGAGGAGGATGGAAAGCGCCAGATGAAATATTTCCTGGAGCACCCCCAGAATTTGTTGTTAGTTGGGGAAATCAAAGTATGGATCCTAATAAACAAAGTGGAGATAAATTTAGTTGGGGATTAAGTTCTGGCACATGGAAATATTTAGGAAATGAAGCTTATAAATGGGGAACAGGAGCTGTTAGAAAATGGGGTGAAGAGATAGAAAATTTTGGACAAACAGCATTAACGGAAGGAAAAGAATGGGTTGGAGATAAATTAGGATCTTTAGGAGATATAATAGGGCTTGAAGAGGGAGGATTTAAATATGGAGATGGAGATAAGAGGAAATATCATGAAGGAGGTCCTAATGAAGGTCCTCATCCAGAACATCATATAGGGACAAATGATAATATATCAACAACTTTAGAAATACAAACTGCTATAGGAACTACTCCTGATGGAGATTGGGGAGATAATACTACCAAAAAAATGTTAGCATATTCTAATAAAAATCTTAATAATCTTGAAGTTTATAATAAGGATTGGAAAACAGAGCATATAAGATGTTCAGGAAGGAGTTGTTCTGAAATGACTACTAATATGATGCAATTACTATATCCTCATTTAAGTCAGGATGATTTAGTTGCTGATGATAGTTGGTATAGAAGAAGTCATTTATTAGGAGATGGTGGACAAGATATATGGAGTCAAAGGACAGACGTGGAGTGGAATAATATGGCAAGTATACCTCCTGTGGAAACATGGAAAAATTTACAAATAGGGGATATAGTTCATTTAAATGCTGGGGGAAAGGACAGTCCAAATTTTAAAAAAGAAAGTGCTTATGGAGAGGGTCATATTAATAGAGGAACAGGACATACAGGATTTATTATAGGTAAAGATCCTAAAACAGGCATGCCTTTAGTTATGCATGGGTATAATCACAAGATGGAAGTCGATCCTATAAATAATATAAGATTAGATAGTGCCGGAGGAAATGTGAACGCAGTAGAAACTAGAGGAGGATATAAAATTGATGGAATTACTAGACCTAAAAAATTAATAAATAAAAATGATTATAATTTTAAAAATTTAAGTTTTTTCTTAGATAAATCAGAAATAGATGAACGTATACAAATTGGATTTGATGAAGATTACTTAAATACATTAGATACTGAGGACCGTAAAAATGCAAATTTTTTTCAAACCTGGGCGAATGGAGGTTATGGATATAAGGCTGTAGATGATATGAATTTAAAGGAGTGGAACGCACGCTTGGATGAAAGTCCAGAAGCGATTAATGAAGACCTCAATTATAACTATCTAACTAAAATGGAGGATGTAAGAGAGTTTGATCTGATAGATGAGGCAACACCTCCTATTACTCCTATAGAAACTATTTCTAAAATAACAGGTTATAAAGAAGACGTAGTTGCAAAAGCTGCTATGATGACTTGGGGATTTTATCAAAATGAAACAGGAGAAACAGGTTTGGGATCCGGAGCGCAAATGGGTAAACTTGCAGAATTTACAAAAGATAATTTTTCTACTAAAAATGCTGCAAGATTAAAAGCATTAAAAAATAAAGATATTAATTGGAATAACTTTTGGTGGAATATAAATCCTGTAACTTGGATCAATGAAGAAGATTATATGCGTAGTGCTGCACAAGAGCCTAGTAGAGGTATACTTCGTATAAAATATAATCTGAATGAAATAAGAGCAGATGAAAAACCATCTATAGTTGGACAATGGTGGGAGAAGTATGGATTGAAGGGTCCAGACCAATTAACTTTGGAAGATGATAAAGAAAATACATTAATAACTGGTCAACCTGGTAGAGCAGGCATGGCTAATTCTTTTGGTGCAGCTACAATGTTAACCTTAAGTTATTATGAAAATATTAGAAGAAGGCCTGGATATGATTCAGAAACTGATACTTATAAAGGAATACCTATTGATTATGTTGTAGCAACTATGCATACAGGCCAAAATTTGAATGTTACTGCCGGTAATGGAAAGACTGTTTTAGAAAACTTAAGGGCAAGTGATAGAGATTATTCTAATATTACAATAAATTCTGCTAATAAATTAGGATATACGAAAACACAATTATCTATCAATCCGGAAACTAGAAAACTTGACGAAAAAATACTTATAGATTCTGAAACACCTTTTAAAGAAGCTAATGATTTTATGAATAATAAATAATAATAAAGTGGTATATAATAATAGAAAAACTAAAAATATAAAAGTATAATAATAAATTGAATATTAGTAGTAAATTTGCATAAAAAACAAAAGATATGGCAGACGAAAATAAGTTAAAATTAGAAGATATCACTTTTGAAGATTTCATAAGTGAAGGTATTACAACTGAGGAACCTAGTATTAAAGAAGAATCAGTTGTAGATAAAAAAGAAGAAATAGTAGAAGAGGCAGAGATTGCAGAACTTGAAGAAGATATAGAAGAAAAAGAAGAAGAAATTGTAACGCCTAAAACTAAAAAAACTACTGTAAAAAAAGAAGAAACAGTTGAAGAAACTGATCTTGAAGAAGAAATAGATGATACAGTAGTAAGTGAAGTTCTTTCTCAACTAGGGTATGAATTTGAAGAAGAGTTTGAAGATACATCGGATGGCTTAGTTAAATTAGCAAAAGCTGTAGGAGGTAAAATTGCAGAAGATCAACTTGATGGATTATTCCAAGCTCATCCAGAAATTCAAAAACATTTAGACTATGTTCTTAATGGGGGTAAATCAGAAGAGTGGTTAAAGATGTCTAATCAAATTACAGATTTTGCAAATATACATGTTTCAGAAGATGACATGCGAACTCAACGAGCAGTATTAGGAGAGTACTTTAAACTTAAAGGTCATGATACTGAATTTATAAATGAACTATTAGATGATTATACAGATTCTAATAAATTATTTGATAAAGCTAAAAAAGCTAAAGGAGCTTTGACTACTTATTATGGCGCACAAAGAGAACAGTCTACTGAAAAAGAAAAACAGATTAGATTAGCAGAGCAGCAAAAACAAAGAGATTTTTGGGATGAGATTAATGATACTATTCAAAACTCAAAAGATTTTGCTGGGCTAACAGTTCAAGAAAAAGATAAGAATAAATTCTTTGATTATTTAACACAAGTGGATAAAGACGGTTTAACAAGAAGAGAAAAATCTCATAGAGAATCTTCAACTGAAGTTAAATTAGCAATTGATTACTTAATGTATAAAGGATTTAATTTAAAAGATATTATCGCGACAAAAGCTAAAACAACTAATGCTAAAAGTTTGCGAAAAAAGATTAAATCTAATAAGTCAGTAAAAAATGCTGCGCGTCCTAAAAGACAAGCTGGATTTGATATTGATAATTTAGATTTAAATTTGGGTAACCTATAAAGTGCAAAAGGAGCTAGGTTATCATAACCCTTTAAAAAATGATTAAAAAATGCAAGTATTAAAAACTTATTACAATGATACGCAAATGACGGATACTAATTCGTTAGTAAATGCGCTATTGGAAAAGCCAGCTGAGCTTTCTCCAATTATCACACATCTTGCAGGGAGGGAAGACAGAAAGTTTCCGTTAACTATGTTAACTGAGGGAGTTGGTAACACGAAATCTATCGACAGATGGGAATATGAATATCGTGTTAAATCTCATACTGTTCATACCCGTCCTTGCGCAATAGCTGTTGCAGGTACTGGTGTAGGTGGAGGAATCTTCACTTTAACTTTTCCTGACAAATGGTTTATATTTCCATACACATTAATTTCTAATGTAGGTACTCAAGCAAGAATTATGGCTGAGCCTATTCAAGTAGGAAGTAATTGGGAGTATCAAATGCAATTAATAGATCCAGATCCAACAGCCGTTCTTACAGCAGCTGAGGGAGCAGTCGGAGCAATCTGGGGTCAATTATATGCTAACGTAGGAGTTGACTTCTCTAGAGGTAACGCTTCTAATTGGAGTACTCCAGGTATGGTAAGAAACAAAATTGGTACCATTAGAAAATCTTATCACTTCGCAGGAAATGCTAAGAACTATGTTGCTGAATTTGCTTTACCTACTAAAGGTGGTAAAACTACCAAAATGTGGATGGATTATGAAGAGTATTTACATATGCTTTCTTTTAAAGAAGAATGTGAAATGTTATACTGGTATGGTGAAAGAACTTATGGTAATAATGGAATAGTAAATATGACTGATGAAAATGGGCAACCTGTAATCACTGGTCCTGGATTATTACAACAAATTATCAATAAGGATACTTATTCTACTCTAACTGAAGCTAAATTAACAAATCTTATCGGAGATTTATTCTACGGTATGAGTGATGCTAATAATAAAAGTGTTACATTGTTTACTGGTATTGGTGGAGCTAGAGAATTTGATAATGCATTAAAAGCGTATACTGGTGGTTTTGCTGCTGGTAACTGGACGGTTAATGCAGAAAGTAAATTTATTACTGGTTCAGGACGTTCATTAGGAATGACTGGATACTTTACAAGTTATGATCATATTGATGGTCATTCAGTAAATGTGGTTAAACATCCAATGTTTGATCATGGTCCTGTAGCTCAAGCAAGAACTAAACATCCTGTAACAGGCTACTCTATGGAATCATATAGAATGGTATTTGTTGACACATCTACTTATGATGGTCAATCTAACATTCAAATGATTAACAAGAAAGGACGTGAGTACTTAAGATGGGCAGTTGCGGGCTCTGTGGTTCCACAAGGTTTTGGATCTAGCGATCTACGAGCTTCTGACATTGATGGTGCAAGCGTACACATGCTGAAAACAGCAGGTATTGTTCTGAAAAGATTCGATACTTCCATAGATATGGAATGTATACGCGTTTAGTAAATAGGCGTTAACTAACGTTTTCGTAGTCTATATATCTAGTTTTTTATAGGTTGAGGGGGGTGTAAAAACCCCCACCATCCTATTTACATAAAGAAAGTAAGGCAGAGTATTCTTATAAGCCTGAAAGGAAATTAAATTAATAATTAATAAAAAGAACATAAAATGACAAAGAAAAAAATTATGATTTTGCGTAAAGAGCCTACAGGGCATTTACCAAAAGAGATTCGAGCAGAATCAAGAATGTACATAAGCAGTGTGTACGTAAATAGACAACCTCTAAGAGGTGTCACTGCTGCTGAAGAGAAGAAATACTTAAATGGTATTTTAGACGTAGGCCCAGATCATGTAGATTGGCCAAAACATGTAAAAAATTATTGGGCGGATATGTCAATAATGATTGGTTACGGTGGAGTAGAGTTAGATATTTCTACTACTGATGATGATGAACCTTTACATGTTGAAGATTGGCTAAGATATAAATGGATTTTAAAACATCCACATGTTGCTCTTAATAAGGAGGAAATGGTAGGAAGTAAAATGAGATTTTTTATAAAAGATACTCAAAGAGAATTAAGAACAGCTAATAATAAGATTCAACAATTAAAGGATGCAGATAAAGAATTTATTAAGTTAGCTGACAATAAGAAAGATATGCGTAGAGTATATCGAATGATGGCTGATGATAATCCTGATAGATTAACTGATCTAGAAATTGAAAATAAACTTTATTCTTTGAAAACGGATAAACCTGTAAAATTTATACGAATCGCAAAGGATAAACATTTAAAACTTAAAGCTGAGATTGAAGAGATGGTAACTTTAGAGATTTTAAGGAAAATAGGTAATCAAATAATATATCAAGATGAGATATTAGGAGATACTTTACAAGATGCTGTAATTCATCTTAATGATAAAAAGAACTCAGGAAAATTAACAACTTTAAGGGCTAAACTTAAAGAAGCAATGTTATAATGAATTTAGGAGCAATGCATATCGGAGTACAACATGGGGTTGATAAAATCAATTCCATGCACTCTGATTTGTTACTTCCTGAAGAAATAGATTTAGAATTAAATAAAAATATTCAAAGATTTATTAATCAAAGATGGACAACTGGAGGAAATAAATATAGAGCAGGATTTGAAGAGTCTCAAAAGAGAATAGATGATCTTAGAACTTTAATAAGAGAATTTTCAACCCCTACAGTTTATAAAGGACATGTATTTGATAAAGTTTATATTGATGCTGGATTTTTACCTGCTGATTATATGTTTTTAATAAATATGAAAAGTCTTACTCAAAATTATAATTGTGTACCATATGAGTTTAATATTATGACAGTATTAGTTGGTGAATTAACATTTGAAATGGATACAGATCATACAGTTATAGCTCAGGCTGGATTTACTAGTTTTATTGGAGCATATCTAGCTCATGATGACGGGACTTCAGCTCCAGTACTTCCTCCAGCAACTCCTTTAACAACTCCCTTTACAGGTGTAGATAATATTTGGGCATTTCATGCTTGGATATTAGATCCTGCAAATTGGGCGCCTGAAGTTAAAAGTATTGTAATACTAGGACTACAAACAGCACATATAACATTGCATGCAGGATTTTCATCTGTTGGTGGGGCAACTGTACTTTTACATCCTGGGAATGGCACATTTACATCTTCAATGACTACTCCTCCAACAGGATCAACATTATCAGGATTTGGTCCACAATTTCTTTATTCTGATAAAAGAGTTAATGGAGTTGATGATGATGGAAATCCATTACCATATACTACAGGTGTATCAATGAATAAATTTATGCAGCATGATGATATATTTAAAATATTATCTGATCCATTTAATAATACAACGTTAAAATCGCCTTTATATTCAATTAAAGATGGGCACATAGAGGTATATACAGACGACACATTTATTGTAGATAAAATTAAAATAACATATTTAAAAAGACCTGTCCAGGTTGATATTATAAACAGTCCGGGCATTCAATGCGATTTACCAGATACTGTCCATCAAGAAATTGTAGACATGGCGGTAAATAGTATTTTAGAGGAAATTTCAGATCCTCGATATCAAAGTAGTAGTATGGAGATATTAAAATCTGAATAGTTAACATGAATATTAACCATAAAAAAATATAAAATTATGGCAAGATTAACATTTGTAGATGGAGACATCACAACAGGAGGTGCATATGCAATGAATGCAAACGCAGCTTTTAATGGAGGAACTGTAGGTAATATAGGAATGTGGTGCTTAGAGGCAGGTGCAGGTATGACTGTTACAGCACCAGATCATTTAGATAGTACAGCTGGTGAGTTCTTCTTAGATAACGGAGGTGGTCAAGCACTTTATGACATTTCACCTACTAAATTCCAAATCACTCAACAAACTACTGCAGGTTATCCTTATGCTTCTGGTATAATTGAGCGAGAAAGAGTAAAAAGAGTGTCTCATACTGCTTATTTAGCATCAGCGGTAGCAACAACAACTGCTATTACAATTGTACAGCAAGCTCCTCCAGCTACTGGAGCTTTTAAGATTGTAAAATTAGCAGGTCCTGAATCTAATTATAATGAATTCCTAAATCCAACAGGAGAATATGATGATAGAGCAGGTCAAATCAGAAATTACTCTTTTGCTTTTCAAGCTAATTTAGCATTAACTTGTACTGAAATAGCAAGAGTTGTTAATGCTGATGCTGGTCGATTTGTACAAGCTACAGCTACAGCTACTCAAATTACTTTGGCAGGACGTGATAATGGAACTTCGTTTCAAGTTATTGATACTTCATTATTAATAGATCCAACTAATGGTGTTGCGGGTACAACTTGGAGTACAGCTGGTGCATCATTTGGTACTTTTGGCTTTACTGAAGGTGTTGGTAATGGATGGCAAGCAGTTGCCGCTGAGCGAACTTCTTTACATCACAAAACAGCTCATCACAATAGAATTTGGTTTGCAGATACTATTGAGCAATTTGCAAGTACAGCTGGTACTTATGATATTTTCACAATTACTTGTGATCATGGAATAGGTGGACAAACTGGAGCTAATTGGAAAGATAACCTAGTTGTAGAACTATGGATTGATTCTAATTACACTGATGGTGGAGGTCTTCTGGATGACTTCTGGGGTCCAGCTACTTCAACTCAAACAGCAGGTAGTACTCAAGTATTATATACTCAATCGTAGTATTAAATTAATGTAAAAATTAGGGGTGAAATTCCCTTAGTTTTTATATTTTTGTAAAATTAAAAAAATTTAAAAAATATGGCTAACTTAACAGCAACAGTATCTGGAGATTGTAGGTTATTAACTATTGCAGGAGATTCTACAATGAGTGGTGCACAAGTTGATATATATTGGAATGATGTAACTATTACTTCTGTTCCTTATGAACCTACAGGTCCACTTCCATATCTTCCTATATTAGCTTTAGATGCATCTGGCTCATTAACTCTTAGTATAGCTAATTTCGTAGATGCACAAGGAGATCCTACTACTACATATACTCATTTAAATGGAATTTTTAAAATTGTAGTAACAGTAGCAGGAGCTACTGCAGATACAATATATGAAGTAGGCGCAGTAGGTATGTGTGATATTAATTGCTGTTTAGGAGCTAAAACAAAAGAACTTATTAAGTGTAAATGTGGAGATTGTACAGAATGCACTAATATAATTGCAGATATAACAAAAATATATATGCTCATGAATGGAGCGAAAATAAATGTTGCAGGATGCGTTCAAACTACGGTTTTATATGAAAAATCAATTGATGAATATTTTAAAGCTTTAGAAATTTGTGGAACAAAGAATTGTATTTGTGACTGTTAAAATTTAATTTATGCCTTGGAATGCTTCAATACCTCCTGCACATAATAGTGGAAATGGACTAAATCATCAAGATTATTTTCCATGGAAGAATCTTAGATTTGTTTTAGTAAAATTAGATACTGAATCTCTTCATCTTATAAAACCTACATGGGGTGCTTATGTAGGATCATCACGTACTATAGGAAGATTTCCAGGGTGTGAAGGTCCAGGTGGAGGATGGGATGCGAAAAATATCGCCTTAAAATCACCATCATGTCTACCAATACCA
>Ga0098061_1000482_pt1 | contig 19317 bp, 24 predicted proteins | sample 22_taG_FD_92579 | JGI IMG/M metagenome (GOLD analysis project Ga0098061, IMG submission 92579) | Marine viral communities from the Subarctic Pacific Ocean - 22_ETSP_OMZ_AT15343 metaG | ecosystem: Environmental > Aquatic > Marine > Oceanic | place: Subarctic Pacific Ocean | collected 2015-01-20
AGCACCTCTTTCCATTGCTTCAATAACTGGGCCGTTTTGCCAGACAGTTGATCCATCCCTTAATCTATAACCTCCAAGTAAATCGTCCTCATCAGTTTCAATTGTTATATTAACTCTTATCATTTCTCTTTTTGCAACAGCACAAGCCTGCGTCACCGCAAGTGTTTTACCATTACCAGACAATCCTGTAATAAACACAGGATAAAATCTTTTAGAAGTTATGATATTTTTAACATCAGCAAAATTACCAAAATTAACAAAGTCTTTATCCCTTGCAGGAATAACATTGTCAGTTAAAGAACTAACAACATATGCAGCCTTTGTATCAGATTTTGGAGTTTCTACTTCCGTTTTTTCAGTTTCATCTGAACTCATAGGTAATTTATAAACACCTCTACCTACTTTGTACTTATCAGATTTCAACCAAGAAGGATTTTTGATAACCTTCTTTTTAACTAAATCATTTATTTCGGATCTAGTTACCGTGTCTTTTTTATAATGTTTATATAAAACATCAACAACGGATTTTTGATTCACATTAAGTTCCATAATATAAGTTTTCTCCTTTCATAATGTAAGTTTCTATAGCTATGCTATCAGTTTCATCAGAAAAGTCAAGCGTTAAAAAGCATAGTAAATTCAACACTTATGCTACCTCCTTGATGAATTTTTGTAATAATACTCTGGAAACTAATCGTTTCTTCATACTATTAACAAATTCTTTTTTAAGTATTCTCTTATTAGTTGTATTAATATCTTGCATTTTATTATTAGCAATTTGTGTATCTGATTTAATATAAAAATATACATCATATCCAGTATTAATATCAGGAATACATTTATCTTTATTAAACATTTTTCTAGCAAGTAATTCTTTATCATATTTGTATTGTACATGGTATCTTAAATCTCTAAATTTTTTAACTAAAAAGAATCCAATAGTTTTAATACCGTGTTTCTTTTTAAGATATTTTAATAATCTATGAGTAAGGTCTTTATGTTCCTTATCATAGCAACTACCATAACCAGAACAATCTACATAATTCTTACCAAGTTTAACCCATTTATTACCAGTTGCACTTATTCCATTTGATTGTCCATCAGTTAAAGTTATTAAAGAAATCTTATCCGATTGGTAATCATGTTTAAATTTTGCAATTATTGTATCCATAGCAATTAGTGATTCATCTAAAGGTGTTGAATGCAAAGAATATTCATTTAAAGGACTAGGTACATGATAAAGTTTAGAATAATCTGCTTCACTAATTCCACAACTTCGTCTATATCCATAGTGTAGTCCAAAATAAGTAGCCGCCCTATGTAAGAACTCACCAGATTTTAAAAAGTCTTTTTTACTTTGTCTATGTGTAAATAATTGAACTAACCTTGTTGATTTATCTAATTGTAATTCTTTTGGACCAAAAGTAAAAGGTAAATCTTTTATAATATTATCGTACTTATCACTAAATCTACTAGCATTACAAAATTTATAAACTGAAAATGGTATTTGTATTTTTCTAGCGAACATAACTAAATTTAATAATTGTTCAACAGTAGGATAAATATGATTACTCATAGAACCTGACCAATCTAACAACATAATCATACCGTGGTTCTTCTCATTAGGTATAATTGTAATTTTTTTAAATATATCTTCCGCAAATTTATATTTGTATAATTGTAATGGGTCAATTACACCAGTTTTTGCTGTTGCTGCTCTAGCGTGTAATCTAGCATTTTTTTTCATTTCAAATTCTTTAACCAAATAGTTAACTGTACTTTGAGATTCTTTCATAAATTTTTTATAAAATGTTCTATGATAGTCTATACTACTTCTCCAGTCTTCTCTTTTAATATGGTCAACAGCATCCTTTATCATATTATCTTTAATATATTTTTTATAAGGAACAATTAAATTTTTAAGATTAGGTTTATTTAATAAAAAATAACTTCTTTCTGAAGCGTCATTATCATTTAATTGTTTTTGAATCTCATCCTGATATTCTCTAGCAGTAGCAGAAGATAAATCAAAATCCCCTCCTGCACCTGAAGAAAATCCATCAACCTCTTTTTTATCTTCCTCTTTTTTAGCGTCAATTGCTTTCTTTAAATCTGAACTACCTGATCCTAATTCTTTTTCTTTTTTATCTAAAAATTCTTTTAACTTATCATCTGTTGATTTATTGTCTTCCGATTTTTCTTCTGATTTATTATCCTCAGAATTACCTTCTCCTTCTTTATCTTCTGGTTTAGGTTTTGTATAAATTTTTGCTGTAGCGTGTTTATCAAAATCTGGTATTTTTTTAATCTTATCTTTAGAATATCCTAATATTTCTTCAGCAAGTTTTAATACATCATCAAAAGTTTCTAATTTATCAACCATATTAATAAACATTTTTTCTTTTTTATCTAAATTCATTTTTAGTCTTTTTGTTGATTTAAAGTATAGGTTGATTTTATCAATAATCATATAATCATCTAATTTTCTACCTTTAGTTTTAAAGAAATTATCTTTGTAAAGTTTATCAAAACCTTTTAAATAATCATTTTGTAAACCAGGATATCTTTTTTGAATTTTTTTATCTATTCTACAATCTTCCAATACATTTACAAAAGACCTAAATTCTTGTTTTCGGTCTTTCATATCTCCCCAACTATCTGCTGGGGTCCATAATGCGTGGGCAACCTCGTGGCCGACTAACATATCATATACGTTTTTGGATTTATGTTCTTTTTTAAATATAGGGATTGTTAAAATTCTATTTTTAACATCAAAGGATGCTGTTGATACAGCATTTTCTTGTACTTCAACATTTTCAGTAGCAAGTAATTTTGCAAGTGTAGATTTTTTTTCTACATCATTTGATTTATTTGATTTATTCATAGTGTAATTAATCATAATATACTGCTATGCTATCAGTTCCGCTTGTGATTTTCAAGCAAATAATGGATTATTCCATCGCATAAACACTAGGTTATTGAGATTAAATGTTCTACTTTTGTTCTATTTTGATATAATTTACACTTTTTTGAATATAAAAGTGGGTTCGTATTTGCGTCCAGAAGGAAAATCTTTAGTTTCGATTCGTTTTAAATGTACATCTTTTTTTTGTGTTGATAATGATAACCACCAAGTATCAGCTTGTTCAAATCCTACATCTAGCGCTAGTTGTATAGTATCTTCTTCAAATGTTTTATACTGTTTTGTATTCGCAACATTGATTGCCATATACTTACCTGGTTTAAGGCCTATATAAGCGTTCTGGAAAGTCTTCTTTAGAAACTTCTCTTTCCATAATTCTTCTTCTGGATATGCTATAAATGATTGTTCTTCTTCATCACCATATTGTTCCCAACCAAAATACGGTGGACTTGTAAATACAAAATCTATTGAATCTGGTTGAGGTATATAAGTTTCGCTACCTTGTTTTAATAGTAAATATGATTTATCTTTGTGTCCATAATCTTCTTGTATTTTACGCAATCCTTCATATGTTGGAACACAAGGATCCGTACCTAAATAATTTACCCCAGCTGCAATTGCACCTAATAAACGACCCCCATAACCCATAGATGGATCCCATACTACACCTGCTTTTTCACCCATTAAAGGACTATCTTTCTCTACAAATATATCATATAAAGCTGCGGCTGCTGTAGGTCTGAAATTTGATACCATTTGAGTTCCAGAGTATCTTCTTAACATAGACCTCATATCTGATTCTGTAATACTATGATGTTCTTTTTGTTCAAAAAAAGTACCTGTTAAAATCTTATTAATACCTTTCTTTAAATGCTCTTCATCATTCCATATTTCCATAGGGGTTTTCATCTTCCCACATTTAATACCCCAAGCGTGTTCCATATAAGACCACGCAAGTGATAATCCGTGTGGGGATTGACCTATAATCTTTCTTTGTCTATCTACAATTAATTCTCTTTTAAATGCTAGTAATTGTTGAAATACATTATCACGCCATTTCCTATCTGTAGGATATTTAGGAAATCCTTTGTTCTTCCAATAATCGTGTACTTCGTTAATTAAATTTTCGTTTGACATATACTTTTCCTGGTACTGTTCCTTTAGCCCAATTATGTGTTCCTATTAATTCCATTCCTATCTTATCATAAAAATTACAAGCGTTTATATTATCTGACCTAACTGATAAAAATACATCCCTAGGACACCAATCAAAAAACCTTCGTAGCATTTTACCACCACCTCCATTTTTACTTGCGATTTGATGTAATACTGTATCGCCTTTTCTCACTTGAACATCACCAATTGTTTGTTTTCTTTTAGCGTGATGAAATGTTATAATAACATCATTTTCAAATATTAATCTATTAGTGGAAATCATACGCCTCATATAGTCTGTACGGACGTGTGGAAACCACTTCTTATGTTTATAAAAAATTTGTTTTACTTCTTCAAATTCTTCTGTTTTTGCTAATTTCATTTTTACCCACACTATAACCTATTATAAACGAAATTACGATAATTGTCAATATGGCAGCTAAATGCCATAATAAAAATGTCATTAATCTTTACCTTCTATACTAGTTCCCTTAAAAGGGTCTAATCTAGTATCCCTATTGTTTTCATCATATTCTTGTTTTATTAAATTTTCAATCTTCGGGTTATTATAACAATCAACTACCAAGTGTAGTCTATCAAAATCTGCTTTATTATGTACAGCGTGTGGTTTACTTACATCGGCATAATAATATTTACCTTGTTCTAAATTATAATGGTGTGGTTTTTTATTCTTCCATACATAAAAATGAACATTATGATTCGTTCTTATAGGAATATGTATTCTAACTATCTTACCTGTCTTAATATCTTTATCTACTTTGTCGGTATGTTTTGAAATACTTGTTCCTGCTTTTAATCTCATAACTCTTACTCTTTCAAACTTAGCAGGTATATGAGCTAATATTTCTATTAAAGAAACTAAATTTGACACTTGCGTTAAATGTGTATCTCTTAATTCTGCTGGTTCAATACCACTTTTTAATACACCTGGTTTTAAAACATTTCCAATATCATCACTATAACCTCTTAATGAAATAGCATCCCATTGTCCTTTTTTATTATACTTTGTTTTAACTAAAGTAAAGTTATGTCCTTGCATATCTAAAAAATCACAAGCGTCTTTTAAATCAGGTCTAGTATACCTAGGTAAATCTAACTCTTTGAGTATTGGTCTTTCCATCTTTGCCTACTTTCTTTTATATACTTATCTCTCTTTTTCATCGCCATATCATACTTTAATTTACTAGCTAATTCAGTAAAAACTTTTCCTTCCATATGGTCAGATTCATGTTGAAAACATCTACTTACAATACCATTAAATCCTTCTTCAACTTTTTCTAAATTTTTATCATAATATTCTACTAATATATCTTTAGGTCTTTCAATAGGTAAGAATAAAAATGGAAAGGTTAAACAGCCTTCTTTAAATAAAATTGTTTCTTTACTATATTTTAATATTTTAGGATTAATACAAGTCCATTTCTTACCATTAGCAATTGATAAATGGTTGCCCATAACAAACATACGGTATGGTTTTCCAACTTGATTTGCTGATAATCCTATACCCCCATATGCCTTCATAGTTTCAAACATATTTTCAGCAAATTCTTTTACAGATATTTTTTCTTCTTTATCAAATATCTCTTTATTAAAAGGTGCTATTGCTGATAATACTCTTATATCCGATGGTGGTAATAATTCATATTTCATTTTCTCATATCCTTATATGTGGTTTTATTATGAATAACAACCTCGGAATTAGTTTCAATCCATAATCTGGCACCACAAGCCCTTGGTTTATCTGGACTGTAAATCATTTCACTAGGTCCAAGAATATCTACTTTACTACCATACCAAGTCTTTCCATTCAATTCAACTCTACAAACTGGTAGTTTTGTTCCTCTTTTATTATTTTGTTGTATAATGTTCTTATTAATATGAATAATTGTTTTTTTAAATTTCATATTTTTCTTTACTAGGTCTAACCCATTCAGGTGGATTATCTCCTCCTACATCAAAGTCGTGATATGATCCTTTTTTATATGTACTATAATCAGGTTTAGGTGCTGCACCAGTTTTTCCTTCTTTAATATCTTCTCTTGTCCATTGTGGTTTTTTACTTCTATCTAAACTACCTACATTGATAGGATAGCCTGGTTTTAACTTTTGAATTTTACCACCTTTTTCTAAAAACCTTTTCATTAATAAATCCCTATCTTCTTTAGTCATTTTAGGTTTGATAACATCTAAACCAGAGTTGTCTTTAAAGTTGCTCATTTTCTTATTGTTCTGTCCCTTGTAAAATTTTTTATCATTATGCAACCCTTGTAAAATTCTTATGCTTCTCAAATTTAATTATATTAGTAAATCTATCAAACATTATATCCCCTTTATGAGATATAATAAAAGTATTTTCTTTTGATAGTGTTTTTAATATTTTAAAAAAGTCATCTGTTCCTTGACCATCTAAACTTGAATCAAATATTTCATCTAATATTAATAGATTTGTATTGGTACTATTTTTCATTTTAGCAATAGCTCTCCAAGTAAATAATAATGCTAAGTCTATTCTTATTTTTTCACCTTCACTAAAACTATTATAAACAAAGGTATCTCTATGGCGACTTTTTATAGTTTCTTCAAATTCTTCGTTAAGATGAAAGTTAACAAAGAAATCCATAGCTTGTAAATTTGTATTAATTAATTGATTCATTATAGGTAAATATTTCTTAATAATATTTGCCTTAACACCTGTATCATTTAATATCTCTCTAGCAATATCAATATATTTCTTTTCTTCTATAACTTTTTCTTTTTCTATATCTACTAATTTTAATTGTTCTTCAATTTCTTTTAATTCTTCAGCAACTTTATTTGTATTTTCCTGTTCACTTTGTAAATTAATCATTTCAGCATTTACTTGATTTGAATAGCGATTAATTTCTGATATAGAAGTATTAACTTTTGCAACCTCTATATTTAAATCAGATATTTTTTCTGATACTTTTGCCATTTCATTTATTTTAGTTTCTGTTTTAATTATTTCACTTAATAATTCTTTTAAACCATCGTCTAATGTAGATATTTTTGCTTGTTCTTCTGCTCTTTTATTACCTCTAAATTCTGTATCAAGTGGTTGTGTACAAGTAGGACAAGTTTCATTATTTTCAAAAAATTCTAAATTCTTTTTATGATTTAATAAGTTTGTTTCTATCTTCGCTTCCAATTTTGCTAATTGATTTGCCTTTTCATCTACTTTATCCTTATCTATAAGTTCAGATTTAACAGAAGTAATTTTTTCATTTAGCTGTTGTAATTTTGTATTGTATTGATAATTGTCTTGTTCACTTTGTTTTAATTGTTCTTTTTTGTTTTCAATATCCGAAGTATCTCTATTTTGTATTTGTATAAAATGTGCTTTCTGTAATTGATATTTTTCGGTCATTAAATTATATCGGTGTTTAACATCGGTTACAGCTTTATTTAACTCACCTTGTTTTTGTCTTAACAATAAATCCATATAACTAAAAACTCTTATATCTAATATTTCTTCCACAACCTCTCGTCTATGTCTTGCTCTTAAATGCATAAAAGGTTCATAGGAAGAAGAACCTAAAATAACTACTTGACAAAATGCTCTATAGTTACATTTTAAAATATTTTCTTCTAACAGTTTTTGATTATCTATATTAGAAGCTTCTTGGTCTAATAACATACCATCACAATATATTTCAAATGAATTTGGTTTAATTCCCCTTATAATTTTATATGCTTTATTATGCGTATCAAATTCTAATTGTATTTCACAATCAGCATTGTTAATTGTATTTACTAATTGTTCCTTTTTAATTGTTCTAAAAGGTCTATTAAATAAAGCAAAACATAATGCGTCAAGCAAAGTAGATTTACCTGAACCATTAGCACCTATAATTAGTGTTGATGGTGCCTTTCTTAAATCTATTTCTATAAACTGATTGCCAGTAGATAAAAAATTCTTCCATCTTAATTTTTTAAAATAAATCATTAATTCAAATTCAAATCAAACGATATTGATATTCTTTCCTCATCTGTTTTACTTGGTTCAACCAAATGTTCTAGGTAAGCAGGAAACAATAAAAGCATTCCTTCTGTTGGCGCTATCTTAAGAAATTCACCTTTTGCATATCTATTAACCATAAATATACTGCTCATAGCTGCTGGTCTTGGATCCTTAAACACTAACCTGCCACAGTTTGATGAAGCTTTTACATAATAATTTCCACACAAATCATACCTTCCATTATGTAAATGCATTTGGTTCCAATCTCCTTTATAATTAATATTCATCCAAACCTGAGCCACTCTCATTTCTTTTACTCCAAGATTTAGTTGTTCTACTATTTTATAAACCTCGTTAAAGAAATTATCAAAATCTTTAGGTGGTAAAAGCTCACTCTGCCAACCTCCTTCATTTGATAATGTCCTACTTTTTTCTTTATCTTTTAAATTATGTACATAAGCAATCACATCTTCATTAAAAGATACTTTTGTTGGATGTTCTTTAAAATGCTCTAACATAGAAACCCAATAAGGCGTATCAAATAATCTTGCCTGTGAAATTTTAGTTACACTTTTTCTTTTAACTGGCATTATGGTCACTCGCCTCTATATAAATTGATTTTAAATATTGTTTTAATTTTGATTTATCAACATCGGTATCTAATTGATCCACATAATTATTTAAAAATGTAACCGTATCTTCACCCATTTCCAATATGTCTTCTCTAACACTAGCTTTTATATCAGAATAATCTTCCACAATATTTAAATCGTGTACAGTTATTTCATTATATAATCTTTCAACAAAATCATCAAATATATGTTCTTTTGTTTTGTTCAATACTATTAATTTTACAAAGTGATTATGATATTGTGATATGTCAATATTCTTATAATCTTTTTTTACATCATCATATATAATTTTTTTATGTATTGTTTTTGGATTCCAAACTCTTTCTATTTCTCTTGTTTCAGTATCAAAAATATGGAACCCTTTTGGGTCTTGGTAATCTGCCCAAGTTTGTTCATATTGAGCACCACAATAAAATATTTGTCCATCATCGGTATGTTTATGAAAATGTCCTGATATTACTCTTTCAAATCTTTTAAAATCTGATTTTGCATTTCCATATTCATTAACAACGCCATTTTGCATTTCAACACCTTTCACTTCTAAATGTCCCATTACAATTTCTACTGGTGCTGTATCTAATAAATGTATAGATTCTTCCCTAGTATCATCACATATCCAAGGTACAAACAAAATATCTAAATCATCAAAGGTTACAATTTTAGGTCTTGTATAAATCCAAGGTTCATTTTCTCTATCAAAACTTGTATATAAATTTTCAATAGCATTTACTTCATTTGTATTTTTATAATAAGTATCATGGTTACCTATAATAATATGTGTATCAATTTTTTCTTTCCATAATATATCCCAAAAAGATTTTCTCCATACTGTAGCTGTTTGATGATTAATAAATTTACGTCTATCAACTACATCTCCTAAATGGACTAATGTTTTAATATTATGTTTTTTAATATAAGGGAAGAAAATATCATTAAAAAATTTTAATTGATAATCTCTAAAAGCTTCACTATCATTTCTTGCTCCAAAATGTGTATCATTTACTATTGCTATTTTCATAATGATTTATAATATTCGTTTGTTTTAATAAACCCAGGCAAATTTAAATCTATTAATCTTGTAATCTCATTAAAAGCATTCTCAGCTCTCTCATACTCTCCATAATCTCGTAATTCTTTTTTTGCAATTTTTGGATCAAAATATTTCATACCAATACCAATCTGATACCATAAAACATTACCAATATTAAAAAAATTATTACCTTTACCAACTACATAATCAACAACTCTTGGCATTTTATGTTTCCACATTTCCATAAGGTCTTTTAATCTTGGTGTCATTCTTTCTTCTTTAGAAGACTCTCTCCAAAATTCACTATCTTTTCTAGGACCTAAATAATGAAAAATAATAAAATCTCTAATGTTATCCCACATTTGGACCATTTCAAAATTATATTGATTTTCAAAAAGTTCACACTCAATTGGTAAATCTTGCTTATAATAATTTTCTATAAAATGTGTTACTTGCATTATTGTAGCGTGTATAGATGTTGCTTCTAAAGGTTCTATAAAAGCACTTGATATTCCAGTTGATAAAACATTTTTAATCCAAAACTTTTCTTGTCGTCCTGTTTCAAATGGTATATCTCTTTGTACCTCTATTTCGTGTCCTAATACTTTTTCAACTTCTTCCTTTGCTTTTTCTTTTGTTATATGATTATCAGAAAATACATATCCACAACCCATTCTTTCCTGTGTTGGTATTTCCCATAACCATCCATTTGATAAAGCTTTAGCGTGAGTATAACTTTTTATTTGTTCACCTGGTTCATATTTTATATTATAATTTAAAGCACGATTAACTAATAAATTTTGTTTATAAGATATCCATTTATTTTTAAATGCTTTATTAATTAATACTTTACAAAAACCTGAACAATCAATCCATAAATCTCCCTTTATAGTTTTGCCTGTTTTTGTTTTTACACTTGTTACATATCCTTTTTCATTTTGTTTAAATGAAACAACCTGGTCATCAATAAATTTATTTAATTTTTTACAAGCTAATGCTTTTCTTTTTAAATATTGTCCTACTTTATAAGTGTCTAAATGATAAGCTATTGGATTTGATGTATCCTTAACATCAAAAATACTTTTACCATTTGTAAAATGCAAACGATTTTCTTCCATTAACCTTGATTGAAAAGTTTGAGTATAAGGAATATTTTTAGCAATATGATATATTCTTAAACAATCATAATCGCTATGTGGGTAATTGGAAATATTATGGGAGTAATCATCTCCTATTGGAGAATAAAATGACTCACCTTTTTTATGCCAATCACTATGTTTAATTCCTAATTTAAATGTAGATAATGTTTCTTTTAAAAAATCCCGTTCATTTAGTCCACTAGTGTTTTGTTTTAATTTAATTAAATCATTAAATCTTCCTGTTGTACTTTCACCCACACCTACAATAGGAATCTCTTTAGAAGCTATAACAGTAATTTTGACTTCAGGTCCAGTCTTATTTAAAAACTGGTGAGCTGTTACCCAACCAGCAGTTCCACCGCCAATTATAACAATATTTTTTATTCTCATTATATAAGTTTATCTAAAACGCTTTTATAAGTTCTTCTTCTTCTTTTCTTAACTGTAATATCTTTAGGTCTAGGTAATTCTTCTGTAGGTCTATTCTTTCTTAAAAATTCTACAAATTGATTTTTATATTCACCATCATCTCCTGGGTTTAAAGTCATATCATCTAAATTAGCATCCTCTAATAATTTGTATTTAATAGTAACTTGTTTTTTTTCTTTTTGTATCCTTCGTACAAAAGCGTAAAAAATTATTTGAGTAAAATATGCAAATGGATTTTTTGATTTTTTAGGATTAAAATTATTTAAATATTGTAAGCAATTTTCTACACCATCAGAAATCATATCATCTCGGAAAGTGTAGTTTATAAAATTTGGTCTATATGATAAATGGTTTGCAATCTTTAAAAAACACTCACCTATATAATTAGTAACTGGTGGAATAGATTTCCCTGCTTTTTCTGCTTTACTACGTACTAATTTATAATCAATCATAGCAGTTAAAAATACTTTGTTATCTACATAATGTTCTGATTTTTTTTTATATTTCGTCATATTAATATAATACTACAATTTGTCCTTATTGTCAAGGATTTGCACAATATAATCCTTATCTTCTCTACATAATATTTCCATGTTTATACTTATTCTCCATTCTTTTGAATTGTGTTTAGTTGCGTCATGTATAAGATAATTTGGAAAGAATATCAACTCGTTATTGTCTGGTTGATAATGTATCCATTTATTGTCTACTTTAAATTTTATAGGACCTGATAATTTCTTATTTACTTTAGGTATATTTAAATAATATACAGCATTTATAGTAGATGATTTTATATGATTATGTGGCACAAAGTCATAATATTTGTTATTAGTAATACACGTCCAACATATTCTCTTACTTCTATTTGATACTGTAAAATTAAATAACTGTTGTGCTACTCTATAAAATTTATCATATAAACCATTAATTAAATCATTATATTTTTTATCATTTTTGTTATATAATATCTCAAAATTAGTAGTTGATTTATTTGAATTAGGTTGATTATCCCAGAGTTCCTTTACATTTAATAAGTTTTTTGTTATCTTATCTTTTTGATATTTTGTAAATTTATGAAAGTTTTTTATTGATAATATAGGTACATTTTTTAATGGTATATTCAATTTCGTCATATTAATATAATACTACAATTTGTCCTTATTGTCAAGATTTTCGTTAGTTCCTAATATAAAATCTCTTACTGGTTTTGATAAATCTTTAACCTTAATTTCTATACCTCGTACAGGCCTTTTTGGAATAATAGCTCTATTTCTATTTGAAGATGTTTTTTTTGTGTGACTCATTGACTTTTTCATAATTTATTAGTATAATAGGGGTGTGGGTCCCTTCAGAGGATATTAGCTATCTAGTGTAAAGTTCTTTTATGCGACATATCAAAAAACTGTTGAAGCTTTTTAAGTTTTTTAACTCTATTTTTATCATAGGTTTTCATATCATTATAGTCCTTCTCACTCATATCCCTTTCAATATAATCAGGCATTTCTTGTGGTACTTGATTCGCTTTTCGTAAAATATAGTCATATCTTTTATTAAACTGTAAAGTGGCATTACAGATTGTTAATATCTTATCTTTTGGGATAGAAATAATTGGGTCGTTAGTAAAGCCTATCCATTTAACCATTGCAATATAATCAGAAATACCAATTTCATTAATATGGGGAACATACTTTATTAAAAGTGGGTTATTTAATCTAACTAGATTTGTTTTGTCTTTGATTTGGTCGGTTGCAATAGTACAACAAAGCTCCTCACCTGTTATCAGCTTAACAATTTTACATTGAGGTAAAGGCTTCATTTTAATATGATTTTTAGTTGTGTCCATTACTAATATTTATGTTATTATCACTCTCTTTTAGGTCAATACTATGTATTTCATAATCAAAGCCTTCTTCATTATAAAGTTTTATTCTTTCTTGGAAATGGTTTAATGTGTAGTTCTTTGATCCCTTATAAGTTAAATCATCGGCTATATCATAGAGTGTAGCATTGGTTTTATTATCACCAATTCTTAATCCTCTTCCAATACTTTGTAAGTTTCTTATCCTAGATTTACTAGGGCTACTAAATATAATGTTGTGTAAATTACGAATATTGATACCAGTAGAAAACGTCCCATAAGAAGCGACAATAATCGCATTATCAGACTTTTCTGTGATGGCTCTAATTTGTTCTCTAACATCGGTTTCTACTCCTCCATAGATGAAAAACACTTTTCTTTTATTATCAGCCTTGTTTCTAATCATTTCGTATAACTGTTTTCCGTGTTTCTCAACCAACTGAAATAAACAGAGCGTATTACCGTCCAATGCTAGGCATAGGTTTTGAATATATTTATTACGCTGGCTATTTTGAGTTAAATATTCCAATTCTTCGTGGTATTTTTTACCATATATTAGTCTTCTATTATTTTCTGTATGATTTAAAATTAGACATATAACTTTTAATTTTGCTAATTGTTTAGTGTCCATTAATTCTTTAGTGTTAGTAACTTGATTAACTCTTCCAAACAAACCTTCTAATACTAGTTTATGTGTTCTTGTTCCATCTAAAGTTCCTGTCATACCTATTCTATATTTACAATCAACCAACTTGGTCATTATCTTTGTAAGAGAAACCGCCTTGAATAAATGCGCCTCATCCCCTATAACGGCACCAAAGTTTGCGAAAAAAGTTTTAGGAAGTTTATATAATGATTGCCAAGTAGAAATAACTACTCGTTTATCTTCCTCTATTTCATATCCGTGATAGTTTCTACTTACATTGTTTTCACTATCAAATCCATAATCTTTGAAATCTTTGAATAATTGTTCCACTAAATTTGTGGTAGGAACAATAATTAAAATTTTATTGTTTATAGTTCTCAAATAATGTTTAACTAACATATATGAGATTAAAGACTTACCAGAAGCTGTAGGCGATAAAATTAGTCCTCTATCATTTTGTAAAGCATAAATGAAAGCGTCAATTTGATAGTCCCTAGGTATGATAGATAGTTCAAGTTCTTTAACAAGTCCGTCTATGTCGGCGGCTAGCAGAGTATTAAATGTGAGAATTTTGTTGATTTCAACTATTTCAATTTTTTTACGGCTACACCACTCTTGTAAGTAAGGATATAATCCAACATATAATTGACCTGTAGCATAGGAATATAATCTGATTTTTCCATCCCAAACTCTATTGCGATATTGAGGTGTAAATTTATATCCAGGGACTTCAAAGGAAAAATAATCAGATAGTTCAGCTCTGATTGCTGCTTCTGCTTCTATTTTAAGATATACTTCATTTAATTTTTTTACTTTAATCACTTAAACGTGTACACCAACACAACCCTATGGCCTATCTTTGGATAATAATGATAGTGATGGTTGTCGCCAAAACTTACTGCACTATATTGTATTGGTTTTATTTTTTCTATCGGGTTTCTTTTTTTATCTAATATAACTGTACATGATTCCTTGTCCATTGGATTATTACAATATATTAGTAATTGTTTATGAGAGCCTTTATAATCTCTATGAACCAATGATTTTTCCACACCTACATTGAAAGTTAAATTTACAGAGCACCTTAATATTTTTTTACATCTTATCTTATGTTTTTGACAAAATGTATTTAATATACCCTCATACATTTCTACATTAGCTGTATTCCAATCTTTATCGTATCTTCTTAAACATATATGTTCCATCATTATATAATTATCATCAAACGTAGAGCGCGGCTGTATGAAATAAGCAAAGTCAGATTTTAAAAGAAATTCTGATATAAAATGTTTTTGTTTATCTGTTAAAAAATCTTTATCTTTTATTATCTTCATAATTAAAATAACCACCCATAATATATCTATCATAGTTATTAGGACAAGGTTGACCTCTATGTAGATGTGTAAAATATGCTGGAAACATAGCGACCCTACCTTTTACAGATTTAATTATCTCACCTGTATAAAACTCGGTGCCACAATTATGACCTGATAAGTATATCATAAAGTTTAACACCCTCTTGTTATTATCATAACCATGTTCACAATGAAAATCTTTGAACCAGTTGCCTGGTTTAAACCATTTAAATCTTAGTTCTTTTAACACCCAAGGATATGGTGTCAATGAGCTCTCTTTAAATGTTTCTGTGTATGTATCTATTAGTTTTTTTAATTGCTCTGAGAAAGTTATGTTGTTTGTAAAGTATGATGAATAACCATATTTGTTATTATCAAATTCAGATGTAAGATTTTTATACTTTTCTACAAGCTCATCACACTCATTATTAGATAAGAAATTATCCTGTATTAATGTGAAGTCTTTAAGTTTTTCGGCCTTTGACACGTTGCTCATGTAGTTTCTGATTGCTGCTTCTGCTTCTATTTTAAGATATACTTCATTTATTTTTAATATTTTTATTTCGTTCCACAGTCAATTTCCTATCAGCTTCTCTCATAGCGTCCATTTTTTCTTGTGCCTTGAAAGCTGGAGGTAATCCTAAATGAGGTCGTCCATCAAAAACACAATTTTCACCATAAGGACCATCAACATTATTATAATGTAAAAATACTTGAGCGTGGTTTCTTCCTAAAAACGGTTCTCTCCAATGTTCAACTTCACAACCTCTATAAACTACCATATCACCTGGGTGTAAATGTATGAGTTTTCCTTTATTATTAATACCACCAGTTTCATCAGCCCATATCGGCCAATCATAACTTGCCCAATCTACTTTTTTTCCTTTTAAATTTGTATTATCATATCCTAAACATAATGTTGTAGATACTTCACAACTTGGTCTATCTTTATGTCTTTTTAAAACATCTCCTGTTTTATATAATCGCCAATATGAGTAAGTAGGCTTAAGATTTAAACCTGTAATTCCTCTCATACCTTGAAGACCATATTGTAATAAAGTTTCCATTGCTGGGTCTGCATAACAAGAATATGTATTTGGTACTTGTCCATCTCTATATGTACCATCGGTGTCTTCATTGTATTTAGGAAATCTACTATTAACCATTGTCTTTGCTCTACGAGCTCTCATTAAAGCATAACCATATAGAAAATCTGCTAATTCTGCTGATATAAAATTTTTTATAACAACATACTTATGTTCTTTATAAATCTTTGCTGTATCTTTTGTTATAGTATCCATTTTTTAATACCTCCATTTTTTAATACCAAGGCTTTCCTAAACACCAATTTACTAATGAATATCTAGTGCCTCTTGTAACAGGTGTAACACAATGATATGTAAATGATGGAAATATAATGATTGATCCTTGTGGTCTTATTTCTTGGCATACATGGAATCTTTTTTTACCTGCGTGTGGACCTAAATCAAGCTTTAAATTTCCACCAGCATAATTATCAGGATTGGTTAAATTTAAAACCATAGTTATCTTTCTTACTTTATCCCACATATGTGGATTATCAGTCCAACCTGATATTAGTCTTTTATTTTTTTTATCTGTAGGGACATTTGGTTTATCCATATCAGGAACCCCCTTACCATTAGCATCTAAAATTATTTTACCATTACTATCTCTTTTTACTGGTTTAAAAGTAGGAACTTTTCCAGTTGTTATTTTTATAGCAGGTTTATATATACTTAAATGGTCAGATGAACCATCAGCGTGCCACCCATAAAATTGTTTTTTAGCATATTTTGTAAATTGATAAGACTCACTATAATCCCAATGCCATTTCCAACCAGCTTCTCTATTTGCGTGGTGTAGATATGGATGTAATATATCATATATCCATTTATCATTTAACCAAGATATATGACTATCTCTAACATAAGCATTTTGTATATCAATGCCTTTTTTTGCCATAGTTTCTCGGGTCATACCACCACTCATTAACGTATTAGAAACTTGGCTTCCATCCCTAGCAATACCACCCTTTTCTTTATTATCAAAGGTAGAAGCTTCTTTAGGAATTCCTTTAGCTTCATCAACAACCATTTTTGATAAACCGTGAGCAATTATTTTTTTACACAACTCTGGTTTAATAGTAGATGTATAATACATATAAGATTTTCTTAATTGCATTATACTAATCCACTTGTAAATTTACGCCAGTCTATTGCGTTTTTTATTTGAAAGGAACGATTTGATATAAGTTTAATTGTTTTATCCAAATAGTTAACAATCTCTTGTACATAAGTTACCTTTTGTTCCAATTTTTGAACCTCACTATCCGCTTTAATATATTTATCCACATCTTGTCTTAATATTTTTAAATTAAAAGGATTGGTTTCATATACACTAGGGTCTGCTTTACCTGTAAAATATTCCCATTTATCTTTTATTATTTTTGCTAAAGTTTGTTCAGCAACTTTTAATAAATTAATATATGTGGAATGAAACTTGCAATATTTGTTATGTAATTGAGGTGTCTTTAACGATTCTAAATCTAATTCACTTTCATTAATTTTTAAATCTTTTTCTGCTAAGCTTTGTAATTCTTCAAATGTCATTATGTTACCACTTTCATATTATTATTTATGGTTATTTTATCCTATGGAATATTATATCATATCACTTTAAAAAAGTCAAGGATTTATGATGTAGTTTCTGTAGTAGTGCTTGCTCCAACACTTGCAAATTCATATATTTTATATTGAAAACTAACAGTAGCATTTAAATAAGAAATATCTGTTTCTTGTTGACCATATTGTAGTCCTGAAAGTGATGTTGGATAAACATCTCTAAATCTTACTTCTATATTAGAATTATTTTTACTTGTTAATATGAATAAAGTAGCGTCTGAATATATAGCACCTTCATCTTGTACAGCTTTTCTAACTTGACCTAATTCTTTAGATTCACCTACATCTTTAGTAGTAGGGTATCTATCAGTTCCTGCACCTTGTAATGTTCTAAATTGAGAATGAGCTTTAGGGAAACCAAGACCTGTTAACCATCCATGCAATTCTCTATAATTTTCTAAATTTTCATCTACTAAAAATGTTAAATCTAAAGAAGAATATGATAATTTATCTCCAGGTATAGGAACATCTTTAAAAGGAGTAGGCATTTCTGCACTACCTAAATTTATCCCTGGTATATTAACTGTGGTTGTAAAGTATTCAACCTTTGGCAACTTAATAATAGAAAACCTAAACTGCGTTGGGCTTGCATAATCTAGTTTTGTTGGTTGCCTTGAAAGTGTATCTGTTGTAGTCATACCACTATTTATATGTTAACTGTACAGTATGCTAATGCCAATATTATAATAGCAAACACAAAAATATAGAGATATTCTATTAATATTTTCTTCATATTATTTTTATTTATATTATTTATATCTATTTAAGGCTGCTTCTCTCATTTTAGCACGTGCCGCTGGTCTCTTTGCTGGGTTATTGTCGCCCTTTAACCACCAGTATTCTCCTTTGTATGGATTTTTATTTGCACCTGTCTTACCTAATTTGTTCGTGTTGCCTTTAAGACTATTGGATATTTTATCTCTACTTTCTTGTGTAAAGGTCATACCTTTTCTATATTGATTGCCTAATTTTGCTACCATTTGATACTCACTTATTACCTTTCTAGTTTTCTTTGTATGGGTGTGTCCTTTAAAGTGTGTGTTGCCGAGATTGGCTAGTCGCCTTACCTCTTGTTGTGCTTGATACTTTGATATCTGTCCTGATAAAAATGTATAAGCTATTTTGTCTTCCCACTTACCATATTTTTTATATAGTTTATTATGTGCCCTTGCGTGTTGCTTAACAGTTAACTCTTTTAAGTTGCTAGGGTCGTCTGTGCCACCCATATGTTTAGGTATGATGTGGTGTGTATGTGTTGTTTTCATACTACTATTTATAACAACCAATAATTAGGTTCTTGAGGATTTGGCCAAAAAAAAGGGCGACCAGTTTCCCAATCGCCCTTAAATTTGTCTATTATTCAATGAAGAATAATAACTCTTTACATTATGTTAGTTACTTGCACACGTCTATAGTATCTGTTTGAGGACAAAGCAGTTAAACCGTCA
>Ga0098061_1000483_pt1 | contig 19307 bp, 9 predicted proteins | sample 22_taG_FD_92579 | JGI IMG/M metagenome (GOLD analysis project Ga0098061, IMG submission 92579) | Marine viral communities from the Subarctic Pacific Ocean - 22_ETSP_OMZ_AT15343 metaG | ecosystem: Environmental > Aquatic > Marine > Oceanic | place: Subarctic Pacific Ocean | collected 2015-01-20
ACACACAACATCATCTGCTGGCATTAATTGTTTCCAACCAGTACATTGCCCGCATGGTGGCCAACCACTTCCATCTGCACAAGTTCCATCTGTATTTAATGTACCTGTTGTCACATATTCAAATCCATTCCATATCATACAATTATACGGTGCATAACTTTCATCAATAGTGTCATCATCCTGTAATAAATTCAATCCCGCACAATTAGAACCAACACCCCAGAATATTCCAGGGTCACCTTGTTGTGAACGAAGTTGGGAACAAATTTTAGGTGTTGTATAATAACAAGTTCTGTCCACACAACAAGCACCTTTGTCATATTCTAAACAGCAATTAGTTTCTTCGCAAGGTTTATCTGTCCATATACCATCATAAAATGAACATTCGTATTCACTATACGGAAAACATTCTTTGTTTATGCAACATGAACCTCTATCAACACTTTCACATGGGAACGGACACCCTGTTGGGTTTGAATCATTCCCTGCAAGTGCCGCAATTTCATCGCAACTCCATCCACCGACAAAGAATCCACCATAACTTACACACTTTTCATTTGAAGAATGAGTACATATTCCGTTCACACAACACGCACCAGAAACAAAACAATTTGAATCTTGACTATCGTATCTGTTCGCACAAGAATCAGTAGAAAAATTACCACCAACAGTTTGACAGTATATTTTACTTGCATAATCTACACATTCTCTAATGTGTGTAGTACCATCCCCAACCGCACAGAAACAACATGAACCTAATGTACCAGCATCAAGTGTATATTGTGAACTAAAAGTAACACCAGGAAATCTGTAAACAGTTGTGTCTGCACCATCTGTGCCAACATGAATACCACTAGCAATTGATGTTGAATCGTCAGGCCAGTCGGGACTTCCGTCTTCTGGAGTAAATATACTACTGAAAGTAACAGCAGTACCGTCTATATTAGATGTACTCGTAACTGTTGATGTGTTGGTTGGGTCTGTATATTTTGCAGGCAAGTTATTATTATTATCAACACCATCGAAAAATTCACGATGGTTTAATATTCTTGCTGTTAATTGACTACCACTCCAAAAAGTATTTAATGCACCATGAGCAGATAATCCACCCAACTCTGCATTGATGAAAAGAAGTTCTCCTGTGTTTCCCATTCTGCCGTAATTGGCAGTTGAACCACTTATATAAATTGCATATTCTGAATCAGAAACTCCAATATCTCTGCCAGAGAATGAAAGGTTTCTAAAGTATGCTGTTATTCCAATTTTTTCTTTAAACAGTTCTCCATAATTATCACCATCTTCACCTTGTATCAAAGCATGTGAACTTTTACCAATCGTATTATACAGATAAAAATCATCACTTGTTTTTTCACCAGTACCACCACGAACAGCAGTAACACCTAAAGTTGTTCCAGATGAAATTACTCCACCGTAAGTACCACCCTCATATCCTGTGATGGTAAATATAATTTCATTTCTATAATCTCCACCTGTACCAATTGCCCATGTAATACCTGCACCAGTGAATCCAACAGGACCAATTTCACCAGTATTTCCAATTGCACCAGTAACACCACTAGCAGGACCACGTGGGCCCGTTGGACCAGTTATTGAACTGATTCCTGTTAAGTTTGATATTCTACTGCTTCCGTGTATCATTTAATTAGTACCTTTGATTTATTCCCCTATCTTCATCTCTAAGAATATTCGGCAACTTCCATACTTTATAATTTGTGTCTTCTTTAGTTGCAAAGTTCCCATCGCATCGCACTAAACGAATTGGTCTTACCTGATATGTATTATAGGTTCTATCTTTTTTACCTGCTCTAAAGTTTTCTGGTATTCCGTTTATATCAAAGTTGATTGCCCATGCTAATGTGCCTGGGTCGGCAGTCACACCCGCAGGTCCAGTTGCTCCAACTGGATTTATAATTCCTTCACCAATACCCGCAGTGAAACCTTTATTTGAATCAAATGCTCCAGTTGATGTCCAATGCCATCCACGAATCGGACTAGCATCAACTTCAAACAATTTTTCGTTTAATTTGAAATCATCATAAACTCCAATGCAGTTTGATGCAATATATGAAAGTTCATCGTGACTAGGTAGATACCAACCAGATATATTATTAGAATTATTTCCAGTTGCTCCAACCACTCGAATATCTCCTGTTGCGGTTATTAATTCATCATCAAGTAATCTTGTCGCACGGAATGCAGAAACATATCCTGCGGTTAATCCTGGTCCGAAATCGGCAGAGGAATATTCATCCTTATAATTGTAACCTTTGTATAGTGCATTGTCTGCACTGATAATTCTAATGGTATTATACATTCCCCAGTTTCTGTGCCAAAGTCCATGTGCTGTATTAATTGATTTGGTTTGTAGTTTTTCTAATGCTCCGTTGCCCAACCTTCTTGCTTTCCTACACGAACTGAAAGTATTATTAGCAAGATTATTTAAAGAGGTTTCGCCAACATTTTGATTATACCAATACCCTTCAGATACTCTAAATATCCTAGACTTATAATCATCACTTATATCATCGTATCTTTCGGTAATTTGATTATATAGTGGACCCCATGAACTGCCACGATTACCCCAGAAGAATTCTGAAGTTGCACCAGAAATAATATCAGGATTCACCATTTCTCTGTCACCAGTAATACCAACAGGATTTAACGATACAATTATATAATAAGAATCTGCTTTGTTCATATTATCATTAAATGCCGAAATACTATTATATTCTAAACACCCACCCGCAGAATCAAATCCATATCCATGATAATCATATTTTGAAATGTATTGGTTACATGCTAGCCCTGCTGTGTCATATGTAGAACCACTTGAACCTGACATCAATTCTTGCCAAGATGTATATCTACTTCCACCAAACGATGATGCACCAAACAATTTAGAACCTTGCGGTCGATATAATCCAACAACCATTCCACCCGCATATAAATCACCAGGTTTTAAATCCAACCCAGAAATTTCTGTTACACATCCAGAAGTTGTTGTGGTATCTCTACAAGTAATATCTCCACAAACAGAATTATTACCTGCATAGAGGTTTCCATCACTTATGCAAGATGAACCAGACACACCATTAATACAATTACCTGCACCATAGCAACACGCGCCAGTTCCACCAGAACATATATTTATATCTGAGTTACAAGATAATCCAATACCCATGAAGTAATTTTTTCGTTGTAAACATTCTTGTCGTGTTAATTGTTCGCACCCACCCCTACCATCACAGCAAGCACCCATATCTGAAGATACATTATCACATTCCATGCTATCACAAACACTACCTGTTCCACCAAAGGCAGAAGAATTATTCAATAATTTTCCGATATCAATACATTCATCTGATGTCATATAATTATAACAAACACTTTCACCTGTTATTTTATTTGTAACACAGCAAGCACCATTTTCATAACAAACACTACCTGTTCCACCCGCACCGCATGTTGTACCTGCACCATAATAATAACCAGTGCATAAATCATTAGTTGTATAAACACAAATCCCACCACCAACGCAACATGCACCAGTTGCACCAGTTATACCACCCATGAACGGATATGTTCTTTGCTCACCATTATATTCGACAACCGAACCGCAATTAAATGGGTCGGATGTACTACCTGCAAGCATTGTTGTGTTTTGTGATTCCCATTGAATAATGTTTCCGTGCCATGCCGCGCCAGAAATACACTTATCCATTTCGCCATCATTGTCTAAATCTCTAGGTTCACACGGCAACCAAAAGAAATTAAAGATGTCTGTCTTTCCACTCCAACACGGTTCTTTATCGAACGGCCAAATAACATTTGAACCGTCAAACCTTACTGTTTCATAACCAGAAGTTCCACCATGAACAATTAAAGTAAATGCTTTACTCAATTCATTACTTGTTGCTGGACCGTTTCCAGTATATCCAAATTGTGCATCGCGGAATCTTAATTGAATACCGCCAGTATGACCATCAGATGCAACATTATCAAATTGCCTCATGTCTAATATAAAGTTTTTAGCAACATTTGGATCAATTGCTGAAGTTCTTGGTGGGGCATATAATGGCGAGGCACCCGCCTCTTCACTTTGATTTTCCATGTCACTATTAGAACCACCCGCACCCACTGTTAAATATTTTATTTTTTCTTTATAATCTTGAACTTCAACTTCAATAGAATTTGTTTCAACATCATATGTTGTACCTACAACACCACTCAACCACAAATCATTAGTTGTATCTGTACCTACTAATTGTCTTTCTGTTCCAGAATTTACATCTAAATATCCAAAGTTACCCATATCAAAATGAATATTAATAGTATCGGTGGAGTTGTCTTGTACAAGTGAAATTGAATCACCAGTAACTTCAATGGATTTTATAATGTAGTTATCAAATTCGCGTGACGTATAACGACTTTTTGCGAATGTTCCCCCACCCTTATTGTCGTGTGTATTTCCGCCGTCAATTAAATTATAGGTATCTCCAGTTGGACCTTTAATTCGGGTTGTGGTTGTATATCCAGCGGTTGTTCCGTCAGTGAGTGTAAATATTGTATGGAGTTTGTCATCATCAACGATATACATGTTGGTAATGCTGCCACCACTAAATCCCGTAGCACCACTGTGACCGTCAGAAGTTGGCCCAGTAAGACCAATAGGACCTGTAGGACCTGTAGGACCTGTGATTGCTGTCTGTCCAATCGGTCTAAAATGACTGCTACCATGAATTATTGTTACCATATATTCTACTTTTATTTATTTTTGACATGTACATTATCAGTGTCAGTCTGACTTGTTCCGTGAACTTGATTTCCTATTGAATCAATAGAGTTCTGAATTGTTTCAATTGCACTCGCAAGATTTGTAATAGAAATCGTAGAATTTTCAATCTCGATTGTATCCGTAACTTTGACTTTCGACATAGTTAAATCTTGAGGTATTGTTACGGCATTGCTTGCAAACCCGCCCTTTATTCCTTTTACTAAATCTTCTGGTGCATAGATGTAATATTCAACACTAAAATTCGTTGGTTTATTATCAATATTAAATGTAATAGAATTTAATTGTGTGGTAGAATCAACTTTAGGCAATTCAAAGTTCATACGTTCAAACGATGACAGCGTATATAATGAACCAGAAGAAAGATTCAAAATTCTACCTTCTGTTAAGTATTTGTCTATATTGTCAAAGTTAGATGATTTCCATTCAACATTAATGGTTTTATCTGCAATATTAAACCCTACAATCTTTCCATCAACTAGAACTTTTTTGTTATCTTTTCTTACATTTACGAATGTACCGACATTAGAAGATGTTGGTGCTTCATTAATATAGCATTTTGTAGTAACTTTACAAATATTACCGACTATATCATACAATCCAAGATAAGTCTTGTCACCATTTGTTGCACTTAGATTAAATTTTGAACCGTATAATTCCCAACCAACTTCTGGCGAATTTCTCTGGCCCCCGTATCTTGGAAGCATCGTGAATGTACCTGGAGGCGTGATGTCTTTCTGTTCTGCAACAATTTGGCCACCAGATTGGTATCCAATATAATTAACAACTTGACCACTCCACGGTGAATCTGGTGCTACTTGATAAATCGGTTTTATGACTTGTGTTGGACTGACAGGTGCAAGATTTTGTAAGACACCAGCAGTAGCGGCACTTAAAAAGTATATATCATTTCCACCCGCAGAACCAGTAACTCCCGCATCTTCATCAATGTGTGTGGCGGTAACTAATTTACTTTCAGGATAATTTATCTGACCAGAAATTACAATAGTTGCAATACCAGACTGTGGATCAACTGGATTAACTGGTGTTACTTCTTCTACAATTCCGACCACTTCAGAGTTGGCCGGCGAATCGGCCTGTGCTTTAATATATTTACCTTCACTAACACTACTCACTACTGCATCATATCTAATAGCATCCCCCGCAGTTACACCGTCCGTGTCTTCAATTGGACCCGATATTCTACCACCAGAAAATCCACTCAAAGGAATAGTCATTAGAAGTCTTGCACCACTATTTGTGATGTTATTGATGTTTACATTTCCAGAAAGGTTTGAACTATTTGATGAGCAACTCGGCATTAATTATCTCCATTATGCATTTGGCATATCCTCTGTTAAATCTGAATCCGCAACATAATGTGTAGAAATTTGATCCCACAACACTGTTCCTTCTGGAACAACAATATACATTCCGTCTTTGGTGCTATGTTCTGCTATAATAGTTGTTGCACCTGTTGATGAAACTCTAGTCGCATTACTGTATCCGATTGTTCCTGAAGTATACCTCAAGTCCTTTTCGGCAGTTCTATTATATGCATCTCCAGTTGTACCTGTTTTTGGCGAGAAGAATGTAACCGAAGGATTACCATACATTCTCACAGGATAACGGAAATATAAATCTTTCATTGGTGTGGTTGTAAAATCTATTACAGTAATAGTTGGATTGTTACTATCAATCATCGTAACACTGTGTGTATTTTCATCAATGTTATAACTTCTTTGATAATATCTACTACATTGTTTAAGTTCTTCGTCTTCGTTATTTGATGTATTTGTAGTTGCAACCAATCCACGTTCAAGTTTAACTTTAGCAAGGTCGAAAGATGTATTAAGATTTGTAATATCAAATCCAACACCGACATAGTGTTTCCCTGTTGGAGTTGCTGTGACATTCGGCATGGTGAATGAAATTTCATATTTACCCCAAACACTACCCAGTGAGGCATTAGCAACAGTTGCTTTTGCTGTATCTGTTCCATCATATTGGTCTACTACAATTCCCATAGTTGCACCAGTGATACCACATTTTGCATGGAAAGATAATGTTACATCTTGTCCTCTTGTAGTTCTAACATCTTCGATACGGTTTTGAATAATAATTCTATCACCATTACTTGGACTACCAGTGGTCGTGTGTGTAGATGAAAGATAATATTTTGGATTACCAAATACATTCGTTTGATTCTTTGCAAACTCTTGTCGTTGTAAACTATATGTCGATGGTGTAGTTCCACCACCAGACAATCCATCTATCCTTACCCACCTATCTGCAAAGTAAGTTGTTCCAGTTGCATCATATACTGCATCTTTAGCAATTCCTCGTTGCCAAATATCAAACGCACCATTAATCATAATGTTATTATTAATAGCAGAACCGTATGTCGTACCACCCGATGTTGTAGAACGAAATGCCCAATTACCATTTGTTGCTGTTGATGAACCCCCACCCCCACTGTGGTTTTGATTTATAATCACACCTCTGCGGATACTACTTCCCGAAGTATCTGGCCAAGCAACCGCGAACGGTTTCTGACCACCAGATTGTGCCACAGAAGACAATTTTCCATTTGAGTCAATATATAAAAGTCCTTGAGAACCACCCACAACTTGAATATCATTAACGTGTCCACAAGAAACTATTTCAATATAAGTTGTACCGTCTAATGTAAACCTATCAACCACCAAACCAACTGCATCACTAACTTGGTTTGGAGATTTTGCAAGTTTCCATCCATCACCATCATATCGTGCAACAACACCCTTTACTAATTCTGCATTACTTTCTGCAACAATAAATCTATTATCATTGATACCACCAGTACCACCTGTGCCACTCCCCTGAAGGAATTGCCCACGGTAATTTAAAACAACACCCTCATCTGCGGTAATTCCCAAAATCATCGGTTTGGACACTTGCCCTGCGACTGTAGGTTCAACAGGAGTAAGTCCACCACTTGTTCCCGAACTTAGGAAGTAAACCACACCCGCACTTAATCCTGCGGTGTGGTCATTTGCGATACTGAAATCACCTTTAATTTTACCACCAAGTGTTGCTTCAATCCATGTGTTTGAATTACTATATGCTGTTCCATCTACTGGCCAAGTAACACCAGAAACAACACCAAATACTTCTGCATTGTTGATGCTGTCTGCTTTTCCTAAGTAATAAGTTGCATCACCTGAACACCCCTCTTCACCGTTGACTGGATTTGTTTTTGCAACTCTAACAGGCATTCCAAAGGTAAACCCTTTAGTTCCTGTAAATCCGTTATCTGAATACAACTTAATCTTAGTAGATAATTCGTTTCCAGAAAAATCATAATTTAATGTTCCGTCTATGCTAACATCACCCTGAAAAGTAACTCCTCTGGCAATAGTTTCGGCAATATCACATCTAAATGTTCCAGATAATAAATCATAACCAGACGTAGCACCCCCAACAGGGTCAACATCAGAAGTCGTACCCAACGTAAACACGATACCATCACCAGATGCACCCCTAAACACTTCAATTAGGTTTAATTTATTTACAATAAGAGTATTATAAAAACTTGCCCAATCTGCAAATGTGTGATTTCCAGTTAAGTATGGTATTTGATACTTATTATCTTGTACTAGGTTGTCTATATTTTCTGGCATATTTTATATATCTCTTTACTTTATATATTCATTGGGTGAACTGTCCAATAAGCAAATTATTCATATATCTAACAGTTCTTTGTACAGGATTTACTTTGCATATTAGAGAAAGGTTTTCGTATTCAGTGATTGCTGAAGCAGACCAATCTCCATCCGTTGGCCAATTTGTAGGGTGGTTTACACCAATTGCGTCAATAGCATATCTACTAGCACCACATGCAACACTGTTTGCAAATCCGGCCGCATTATCACCGAGATTTGGGTCACATGGATTTTCTTCTGAGTCATCAGAAGTATCACAGCATCTATAATATTTACTTTGAAGTTCAAATCCAACAGGAATGTCTACATCTCCACCATCACCAACTGCAATCGTAGTGTCGTAGGGTTCATTAACATAAATCCAATGTTTTAATCCACTTATATGTCCTACTGATGAACTGCCATCATTATAACCACGAACTTCAACGAACCACCATCCAGGATTTATTGTAATTTTTAACTCATTATCATTTAACTTTTCAAATTCAACTGACGGTGATGATGTTGCATTTGCTTGCTGTCTGTATGGCGATGCAAAAGGATGTAGTGGTGTCGCACCCCTCCATCCAGGTCCAGAAATCGCATTCATTTGTTCGTGACCACCGCCACCGACACCACCACCAACACCGACACCAGTATTAGGAACATCATCAGTTGGCAACTCCACACCACTTCCATCACCTGGATATTGGTCATTCCACCCCCACCATGTAGGTCCTGCACCAGAGCAAATCCAATTGTGCATCATAGACATTGACAGCGTAAGTTGCATTTGAAAATGCTCTTGTATTTCGTTTAATTCAGATGCTTGAAGTGGAAATCCCGGCCTGAAACCAACGAATTGATAATTTTTAGGACTTTCGGTATCGCCGGCAGACCATGCCAATTCTTGAGATTCAACTCTACTATTATAGGGTGTAGTTGCCGAGTATGATAATGGGAATGAAGGATTCCCACCTTGATATAGTGGTGCTATTGGTTTTGCCATTTTAATCTCCTATTAAGTTTTCTCCACCTGCAAATATGATTTCAATACTGAAAGTTGCTGAAGAAATGTCTTCTCTAATTTTATCTGCTTCTGGTATATTTAATTTAAATTTATTTACATGAAGCACATCTGTTTTTTCTGGTGCAAGTTTAGAACCACTGGTTGAAACTGATGGAGTTTCAGTAGAAGAAGATATCCAAACCTTTCCAGCATCATCTGTAAAATCTTTGTTAAATGTGTCGGCCGTGTTTGCGCGGAAGATTTCTAAAATTAATTTATTATCTTCTAAATCTGTTCGTGCATTAGCAACTGTTCCGTATTTGCCGTTAAAATCAAAACTAGATTTAATTTTGTTATCTGCATCAGCCCCCCTAACTTCAGCATTAGTATATTTATTTTTTTCTGTTAATCCTGTTGTTGCAGAAATCGAATTTGTATTTTGCCAAAATGGTGCATCATCTTCTCCTCTTAAAATCACAATTCCATAATTAGTAAAAGAACCAACATCAGTAGCGTCTGTTATATTTTTTAATAATACTTCCGTTTTTATCATTGTTTGAATACCACCAACCAAATCGCCAATATTTTTGTGCATATCTGGTAAGTGTGTAATCCTAAAATGTTCTTCTTTGATATTTGGACAAATGAGTTGCAAAGCATCGTAGTCAATTTTTGGTGCAACGTCATATCCAAAACCATAATCAAGAATGGTGAGTCCCACAATATATTCTTCGTTTTCTTTATTACCTTCAGTTGCTAATATAATATGAGCAGGAGTTGTACAGTTTCCATTCAGTGTAAGTTTCTTTTCAACTCCTCTATATGCTGAAGAAATCTTTCTTTGTTCAGTTGAGAGATTTTCAAACTCTTGAGTTAAGGAAACATAAATTTTTCCTTTAAGGTTGTTTTTCCATGCTTTAGAATATTTTGCATTTCGTATTGGAGTTCCTCTTGTCGGAAGATTAAATTCTGATAAAATAGCATCAGACTTTTCAGCAATATCAATAGAACATGCACAGGGACCACAATCGTTGGGATAGTTTTCACCATCACAATCCGAACACTTTTCACCAGTACCGGCCGTAAGCCCAATTCCACCAGTAAACTTATTAAAAACATAATGCTTATCTAATAATTTTGCCTGTTCTATACATTTATAGCACTTTGTGCATGAACATTGATAAAAATCTCCAATTGCGTAGGTAACACCTGCGACTGAATCGTATGAAGGAGTTTTATAATATAAACAACAAGTACCAGTTCTCTGTTCATCACCCACACCACATATAGATGATGCTTGATTTATTTTTGTACTGGATGACTTTTCAATAAATTCTTCATATTCATTATCAATATTGCGAACAGACATCCATTTCTTTGATACTGAATCAATCCCATCCCAAAGTTTTGCAACTGTAACGTATACCCATCCATTAGCCGTTGTACTTATTTCATCTGAAGGTACTGGAAGTCCTTTATCCAAATTTTGTGTTGAGTAGTGTGCTTCTCGCCAATTTAATTTAGAATTTCCAAGAAAAAGAAATAAGTTCCCCTTAGTATCAGCAAACCAAGATTTATTATTTTGGATTGCATATGAATCATCTCCTCTAAAGAATCCTGGATATGTTGAAGCAGTGATGTATTTATTAGTACCATCGGGAATTCTTGCAACTGCTTTGAAATCATCATATGAAAGTTTCTGAGCGTATGCCATAGAACCACTAAAATCAATTTTACTTTGCGGGGAATTTTGCGTGGTTGATGTAGAAGAATTTGTAGAAGAATTACCAAAAACTAAACTAAGACCCTCCATGTTTCGTAGAGCAGTTATGTTTAGGTTGGTAAGTTTATTTGTAAATGGTGATTTATTTACTGTCATTTATTGTTTCCTTACGGGTAGCACGCCCCTCCTGGTTTATCGTTGTATGCGGTGCATCCTGTTATTCCTGTGTTTGGACTATTTTCTAATGGTGAAAGATATATAAACTCTCTAATATATATCTTACTAAACTCACTCTGAGTTGAAGTATCCCCAGAAATTCCATCAGACCAATCTGGATAATTATAAACGGGCGCGCCCTGTATATATCCACCTCTATCTGTTCCTTCGGCAACATCACCGCCGTGTAAAATAATACCGCCAGCACCTATACCATCCCAACCACTTCCGTATGTCCAACCCTTCAATCCACCTAAGTCATCTTCCGCAATAGCATTAAACATTGCTGTTGGACCATCATGAGTGAATCCACTACCAGAACACCCCCAACAAACAGGCAGGGAAGCAGTGTCATCCATTCTATATGCAAAATAATTTTTCAGTCTTGGAACTTCTCTGAGGTTGAATCCCCCATCAAAATCATCAGGTGGAATATAATCTTGTTCTGTTTTTTCCCAGAAACCTTTCATTCCCGCAGGATGCAACATAGACTGTAAAGCATCAAAGTAAATCGGCAATCCAGTATCTTCATCTGTTTCGTCTATTTGTGCATTTACCACATAAGAAAATTCTTGATACCAATTACTATCTTGAATCTTGTATCTACCATTAAGATAACTACCACCAAGATGCCATGTTTGTTCACCCTCTACAGCCCCGCCGTAGTGTCCAGTTACACCCTCTTCTGTGATAACATCCCAACTGTCAATTTTCCCTCCATTAAGTCGAAGAATATCTGCCTTGGGATAATAGAATTCTACATCGGAAGCATTAGAACCAAACAAAGATGAAAAGAAATATTCATATGCAGATTCTGTACTCTTTTTTTGGTAGAATGATTGTCGAACATTTTTAATAAACTTCCGAATTCCAGTATTGGTAAGGTATGTACGATATGAAGAACCGTCACCCGTACTTCCAATATACCATGTGGGAAATCCAGATGCATATGTGTATGTAAAATGCTTTAGGAATTCTATTGGAGTATTATCAATATCAATTAACTCCACAATTCCTGTCGTAAATTTTTTATTTATAGTTGTTGTGCTTAATTTATAATTACTAAAGTTATATAACCAATCGTAATATGCTTGTGTAAATTTTACAAGATAGTTACTAGGTGATGCAATTTCACTTCTATCTAAAATCCACTTAGGAAACAAATGACGAACATCAATAACAGAATCTACAACTTTATTTAATGTAAATTCTGCCTCGATGGTTTGTCCCACCAAAAGCATTCTATAGAATTCATTCTGCGGAGATTGTTTAATTGGAATTGAACCGAAAAACATATTAAGTTTAGTTTATACTTTCTAGTGTTAATTCAACAATAGCACTGGATACTATATTTTCATTTCCTTTAAATATAGAATTTAAAGGAACAACTTCAACATTGAATGGTTCGGCCGCAACTTGAGGATTAATTATCACAATACCTTCTTCTGAATTCCAAATTCCTGCACCAGACAGTCGCGCAAGTAATCCACCATCTGTATAATAATATCCCTCAAGTTCTTGAATGTTATTATTAACTGTACCTGTAGTCCTTAATCTTATTTTTTGTCCATCGGGAATATTGTCAAATATCCCCCCAGCAATAAATTCTGAAGTTGCAAAACTAGATTGTAAAAGTTGATGTTTAAAGTATAGTGTTTTTGCTTCAAGTAACTGATTTAAATCAACTTCTTTTCTAATAGTTATTGAAAAATCACTTGGGTTGGAAACAATAGAATCGTGCGACTTGTTTACGATATTTGAAATTTCGGATAATTTAAAAATATTCTCAAACCTCGAAGGAAAATTATCAAGGACTGCTTTCTTTGCTAATCCGATTACATTATCACCGAGTGAAGGTGTACTTAATGGGTCCCAAAAAATCATACCGCGGAGAATAACTTCAAAATAATCTGGGTTCATAAATTCAGGCAATATGGAAACACAAGTCTTCTCTAATAAAATTGACATTGCTACTTCGGCCTGTTGATTTACAGACGAAGAACTTTCATCATTGATGGAGATAAAAACTCTACCATACATTGGCGGTGTCATTGTTTCTCCACCCCACACATTAATTTTTGTAAATGGGTCTGGAGCATCACCAACAAACCCACTGCTTGCTAACAATGCCCTACAGTCTTCAACAGTAATCGCTCTATCTTGTGCCGCAAACCATTTTGGTGCAAAAAATCTAATCATTTCTATATTGGGTTCATTTGTACCACCCGAAGAAAGTTCAAAGGTTGTATTATCAGAAAGTGGATAACTTAAAGCAGTAAAATTACCTATATTATTTCCTTCTTCTCCGTTGCTCTTAATATAAGAAACTCTTACTTCATCTGATGGGACTATTTGCAATCCCACTTGAATGTTTTCAGTAGTCCCAACATTTCCACCAAACACAACAAAAAATCCAAGTTCACTTCTTTCTAACCAATAAACTTTACTTTTATTATCAAGACCTGCTTGAATATTATCTACCTTATCCCACTCTGTCCATTCTCCAGTATCAGAATTTTTAACTTCCACCCTAACAGTTTTAATATCAATATCCAATCCAAGCAAAAATGATTTTTGTGTATTTTGATCAATTATTAATGGAAGTTCTTTTAATAAATGTTTTGCTTCGGTGACAGTAACAGTCGCACTACCTTCACCATCAAAGTAATTTATTCCTGTTGTATAGAACGTATAAGGAATGCCATCGGCATCAGTCCCAGAAAATCTAGAATATCTTGGAATGGATGTGTTGGCATGACCAGAAGATGTCATTACTACTACTGCTGTTGCAGAAGTTTTTCCAGGCACAACATATCCCAAAGGTTTTACTAATGAAATAATAGATTCTAACCGTTGAGCAGAATCTAAGAACATTTCAGTTGCAATCATATTAGAATAATGACCATAATACATGGTATTGTATGCTAAAATATCTAAAAGAACTTGAACAGCAGAACCTGCATAGTCATAATCCTTTAATGTGTCTTGAGTTTTAAGATAATCAATGATGCTATTTTTAACTTCGTTAAAATCTAAACTTCCAAGTTGAATGTTTGGTGATGTAGACATTTATCGTACTCTCCCTAAAGAAATGCTCATAGATTCGTGAATCGGTGTTCCGCCGTTTGCCCACCCCAAAATAATATAATTTATAGTCAAAGTAATTTCATTTGAATCAATTTTATCCCAATCAAACCGAACACTATTTAATGAAATTCGTGGCTCCCATCGCTTCAAAACATATTCAATATCCCCACGCAATATTACCTCATCAACTCTTGTAAGATTTTCAAATAATAAAGAATTTAACCCCAATCCAAATGCGGATACAAATGGTTTTTCTCCTGGTGATGTTAAAATTATATTTTGGATAGATTGTCTAATAGAATTGGAATCTTTTTTTACAGAAACATCATTCGTAAAAGCATTCTTTGTAAAATCTATATCGAAATCTGAAAATTGGGCTTGGTTTGACACATTAAATCCTTTTTTATTATATTATGTATATGTTTATTGTAATAATTATTAGATAATTTTAAATTCACGGGTTTGGTTTTTCTTCTAATGTTGGAGCATCAAATTCATTGGGGTTATATATTGAACTATCCCTAGTCAAAAATAAAGTCATAGTATGCCGAAATCCCTGTTCTATCGAATGGGAAATGTTTTCAACTAACCACCTCCCGCCTGATTTTTTATTCTTTATTTTTTCACCAGTTCCGCTGGTATTAATTATATAAATTATTTGTCCAGGCCTGATTGTAAGGTCGCCATGCATTTTCATTACAGCACCAGAAGATTTAAGTAACATCATCTGTGCTTCTCTCCATAGGGGTTGGTGTTTAGGAGTATCCCAATAAGTAGAATATGTTCTTGTGTATTCAATAAATTCATTATATTTCTCACCCACACACGGACAGTTACAACTATATGGAGAGTTTAAATCGTTCCATGAACATCCCATCCACTCTTCGCCAAATAATTTATGTCCAGAAATAGCATCACACACATTTGTGTATTCAACTTCTTCTGGCATTTCTGGTTTTAATTCTGGACACGGACAGTTACAAAGAGGGTCTTCTTCGGGACATTCAGAATTATCAACCGGCCCTTCTGGATTCGCACATGGATATTTATCAAACACTCCCCAGTGGGATCGAGTTATCTGTTTTTTAATAGACCACTCTGCGTTAGCATAATGTCCAAGTTTTGATAATATGTTTAATTTATTCATTAAAATTCCCTATACTATCTATATAAAATCAACCGATACCTCACCAAAATATGGCGGAGTTGGTTCGTTTGGAAGGAAATTTAATTTAGATGGTTCAAAACTACCTAGGTCATCAGCAGGCATATCGTTGAAATTAGGAATTTCAAAAGGGTCAAAAGGATTATGCCATATCCAAGTATCCGTAGGTACAAATATTCTATTATATGTTCCTGTCCAATCAGTATATACTTCGGGGTAGAACATTAAAGGCCCTTCGCAAACTGAATTGTCATCGGCATTGCCAGTAAGAATATCAAAACATGTTTGGTTAGAGTTTGCATCACCGAAATCGCATATTGGTACTCCACGAACAATCGGCCGAGCAGAAAATTTAAATCTAGGATATCTCCTGTATTGTACCATAACAGGAACAATATCACTGTGTACACCCCCAACGCCTTCGGTTTCATCTCTCCAAATCACCGACCAATCCTCATCATCATTAACCCCCTTAATTCTTAATGAAGAAAATAAAGTGTTGCACCACTCAGTGTCGGGATAAATACCATCACCCTCATCACCACCATATGAATTTGTATGATTACAGTGGGCCAAAATGTGACCAGTTTCTGGTTCTGTCGTTGTGGCTGGAATAATTGAATTTATAGTATTAACCATTCCGCCTATACTGTTTCCACCACCATCAACCGTGCATGTCCAGTCACCATTTCCATGAAGATATCGATATCGAATTTCAAACTTTTCTAATCTTGGGTCGGTACATGTGTTATCTCCTCTAAGAATTCTAACAGACACTTCTATAGGACACCCTTCACTTAGTACATTTCTAGAACCAGTAATGGCAAACCCATCTACCCATTCTATGTCATCGCAATCTTCTCTGGCATGTGGTTTTACTACGAATTCTCCAGGCCAACCATGAGCATACCAATTCACCATATCGCAACCAAGACCATCATCAGGATGTCCAACAAAAATCCCCTCTCCTTCTCCTGTATTAGATATCCAGTTGCCCAACATACCAGATGAACATGGAACAAATCCAGAACTTTGATTGTAACTTCCATCATACGTTACTGGTACTTGATAAGATATATCAAAATCTGTATGATTGCAGACTATTTCAGGAAGTTCATAATAACCACACTTAACACCAGTTAATGACATATTAACATTTGCATTAGATGAGTTTAGGTCACAATCATAATATGGCCAATAATATTCTGAGGTTTCTCCCGGCCACGTTTCACATCTTACATGTTCGGTTATCGAACAGAAATTGCTTGGGGGGCAGTGGCAATTACCACCCATTACACACCCACTATCAGGATCCCAATCGTCAAACACACCAAAGGGCGGGTCACACCCTTCAACTACATAATTTCTAAAATAACCATAGTCACTATTAGTTCCTACAGACATTGCACATTGTTCTCTGCTCATAATACCCAAGCACGAACATCCAGATATATCTAGTCCTATCTGGTAGATAGAAGATGGAATGGCATTGATGAGAGGTATACTGTACCCTTGACGACTGCACGTTTCCCACCAAAAGTTCATCTCCATCCACTCGTCAAGAGTATAGCAGGCAGGATACTCATTTGGGTCTATTCCTTCACATCCACAATTTTCACATTCACAACTCTCCCTACATGTGCAGTTATTACCGTAATCATCGCAACATGCAGGAATACAAACACCACTGCAACAACACTGATTATATTCGCAGTCATTATTATTAGCACATGAATAATTGAGGCATGGCCCGGGAATCTTACCCCACCGAATCAAATCTTCGTCCTTTACTCCATCATATGGTATTTTCAACACATACAAATTAACACCTTCTTTGTATGCGGAATACGCCGCAGCCAAAGCACTATACTCGTGCGAACTGGAAGCTGCCAAATCACCGCGGGTTATTATTATCATTATTTTTAATTTGTTGGCATCACTAAACTCAGCAAATTCTAGTCTCGCTAAATCTATTGCTTCTTTTACAGATTCTCCATCATAATGAGGGAGATTTTGAACTGCATCATCAACCTCATATATATTAGGTGTTAAATGTTTAATTAATGCCGCTTCGCCTCCATATGCAATAAGACCTACTCTGTGTAATCTATCATCATTGGGTTCGGTAAGTAAGAAAGGGAAATATTGTTCCCGCATTCCCGTTGCAATCATGTCAAGATATGATGGAAATTCTTCACCCGCAACAGACCTTCCAATATCAACAACAAACATCGTATCAATCTCTTGGGCCCATTCCCTTCTACAACAAATTCCCAAAACATTTTCACAACTCTCCCTACACTCCCCATCATCACAACACAACAATCCATCTTCACATGCATTATTTTCTCCGCAGTGATCGCATGTAGTTTTACAAAATCCGTCCGAACAGCAAATTTCAAATTCGGCACAGGGCCCTCCATCCCCACAATTTACATCTATACAACTTTCGCATTCTTCTTCTTCAGTTCCACACTCATCGCCGCACTCATTCCATCCATATTCAAATAAATCATCACCATCTCTGAAATCTTTACAGCACTCCCATTGAGGTTTTAAACCAGTGCAAATGTGTTCACCCAGGTCTTGATTTTCTACTTCTTGAATTAAACAACAAGGACCCAAACTGGATTCACATGGTATTTCTAATTCTTCGCATGTTGGACAACACCAATCTTGAATATTTTCTGATTCAGTATTGTTACACATACCTTCATAATTATCGGGATTCTGTCCGCCCCTATAACACTTACCACTCCACCCACCGAACTTTGATGAACATTCGTAGACATTTAAATTTTCACATTCGCCATCCGGCAAACAACATGCCGCTATGGGTAAACATGGGTTATTTTCATAATTGGATGCTATAGGATTTTCTAAATCTATAGTCTCTATCAATGAGATGCTTGTACAATTTTCATCTGGAACATGTTCTCCGAGAAATTCTTCACCCATAAATTTCCAAAAGTCATTATTGTATACAGAAGAATCATGCGGCCCGATTTCTCCCCACCCACCAAAACTCCAAGGTGGTCCCCCCACAGAATATGGATTGTGGCCACCAAACACTACCACTGCACCCTCTCCATATTGTTTAAATACAGCAATACATTCTGTAGATTTTTTTGTTATTGGTTCACCAGTTGCATTATATTCGTAAGACTCTGTTGCACCTATGAGGGCCTTTCCTTTTCTTTTTGTTATAATCCCATCACACCCACCAGTTCTATATCGGAAGTTTCGTTCTATACCATGCTCGTCAACCTTCACAAACGGTTTGTTTGTTTGATAGCATCGATATGTGTGTGGTTCTGGTGATATATTTTCTTCACCATATTCAAAAAATTCTTCACCTCCTGAACAATACGATGCAAAATTTAATAATCTTTGTCTGACTTCAACGAACGACAATGATATATTTTCTTCTTGGCCAATATTATCACAAGAAATATTGCACCCAAGAGATAAATCTATATTCCTATAATTAACGAATAACTCATCATAATTTAAATCTCGTTTCGGGGGGAAGATAACCAATTTACCGCCATTGAATACCCAATTCTTCACCCAATCCCAATCACCTTCCATCGGAATTGTAATATCCATTG
>Ga0098061_1000484_pt1 | contig 19284 bp, 25 predicted proteins | sample 22_taG_FD_92579 | JGI IMG/M metagenome (GOLD analysis project Ga0098061, IMG submission 92579) | Marine viral communities from the Subarctic Pacific Ocean - 22_ETSP_OMZ_AT15343 metaG | ecosystem: Environmental > Aquatic > Marine > Oceanic | place: Subarctic Pacific Ocean | collected 2015-01-20
TGTACATTATCTACCATACTTAAACAAGCTAATGAATTAGCAATAATAGAAGAAAAAAACACCTAAAATGGGATTAGAGGAAGAGTTAAAAGAGTTAAATGACCTAAAAGATATGTTACATTCGTTAAGTGGTGAAGAAACTACTGTAGAAACTTATGAAAAAGTAATTGGGGACTTAGAGGTAATGGCTCAACAAAATGAAGGTGGAAAACTAAAAATATCTACTAAATTTACTAATGATTCTAATAATGAAGACCCTTTTTATAGTAAAGAAGGGGATAGTGGATTTGATTTAAGAGCATTTTTAGATGCCCCCATAACTTTAGCCCCATTAGAAAGAACATTAATTCCCACAGGTTTAAAATTCCAATTACCCACCAATACTGAATTACAAGTTAGGCCTAGATCCGGAATGGCATTAAAATATGGGATTAGTGTTTTAAATACTCCAGGAACCGTTGATGAGAGTTATAGGGGCGAGGTAGGTATAATAGCAATAAATCTAAGCAATGATTCTTATACTATACAACCCGGAGAAAGAATTGCTCAGGGAGTAATAACAAACGTAATTGGATCTAATATATCCTATTTAGAAAAAACTACACAACTAAATGAAACTGAAAGAGGAGCAAAAGGGTTTGGTAGTAGCGGTAAACACTAACATAACCATAGTTTTTTCTACCCGCGAAGATAACCCTACATACATTGAATATTTAAGATCTACTTGTGGTATTAAAGGAGTAGAAATAATCCAATATATAAATAATGGTACCCACTCTTTAACTTACTTATATAATAAAGCATTAAAAGAGAGTAAAAATGATATTATTGTTTTTTGTCATGATGATCTCATAATAGAAACCCGGAATTGGGGAAGAAAGATTTTAAATCATTTTAAGAAAAATAAAGATTATGGGATATTAGGTAAGGCAGGAACCAAATATATGCCAGCCTCCGGAAGATGGTGGGATGTCGGTATGGTAGAAGCTTTCGGTCAAGTATACCACCAACATGAAGGTAAAAAATGGTTATCTAAATATAGTGAAAATAATGGAAATAAGATTGATGATACTATAATAGTAGATGGATTATTTTTTAGTGTTAATAAAAATAATATTAAATCCTACTTTGATGAGAATATAAAAGGGTTTCATTTTTACGAAGTGGATTTTTGTTTTAGTAATTTCTTATTGGGTGTTGATATTGGTGTTATCTCAGATATTAAACTTACTCATTTATCTATAGGAATGACTAATGAAAAATGGGAAGACAATAAACAACAATTTGTAGAAAAACATAAATCTAATTTACCACAGATAATATCTTACAACTATAAAATACCCACCAAAATAAAAAATGATGAACCATTAGTCTCCATATTAATGCCTGTATACAATTATGGTAATAGACTTAATCATACTCTTAATTCAGTATTTAAACAAACTTATACTAATTATGAAATTATTATAGTAGATGATGGGTCGACTGATGAGTATATTAAAATAAAATTAAAACAATTAGAAGAGGTAGAGAGAATAAAAGTTATATATAAAGAAAATGGGGGACCTTCTTCTGCCCGCAATGAAGCCTTTAAAAATTGTAATGGTAATTTTATATTACCTTTAGACTCAGATGATATGATTGCCCCTGACTATATAAAAACATGTGTAGGAATTCTAAAAAATCGCCCGGAAATTAGTCCGGTTTATTGTGATACCGTACATGTTGGTCAAATGCAGGGATTAGAAAAAAGGCCAGAGTGGAGTAAAGAAAGATTAATCAAAGGACCTTTCATTGTTAATTGTTCAATGTTTACTAGAGAGTCTTTTGAGAAAGTAAAAGGATATGATGAAGATCTATTTGGGTGGGAAGATTATGATATGTGGATTAGAATGATGAAAGCAGGGTATGTAGGTAAACGAATACCTAAACCCTTATTTATGTATTTCCATCACGAAAAAGATGGAACTGTATCTACAGAAGCCAATAAAAACCATCAGGAACTTTATAAAAATATTATGAGTAAAAATTTTGAAATAAAAGATAATAAGATTGTAGTATGATCCGCTTAGTAACTTCATATTATAAGGATGAGAATGAAGAGAGACAAAAAGAAATAGATGAATGTTTATCTTTTAATCTTAATAATCCCCATATTGATGAGATATTATTATTATGTGAATCGTTACCCTCTATTCCCCATCCCAAACTTAAAATTATAGAAAGTAATAGACCTACCTTTAAAGATTTTTTATCCCAGATAAATAAAATAACTGGTGAAGAAGATATTAATATTTTATCTAATACGGATATTTTTTTTGATGATAGTTTAAATGATTTAAAACAATTTCCTATAGAGGGTAAAGTATTATGTTTATTACGATGGGAAAGATATAAAAATGGTAAATCAGAAATTAAAATAAAAAGACCAGATTGTCAAGATAGTTGGATTTTTAAAGGAAAAATTAAAATGAAGGATATGTGGTTAGATTTCTATATGGGGAAATTAGGGTGTGATAATAGAATATGTTATGAATTTAAACAAGCTGGATATAAGTTAGAAAATCCTTGTTTTCTTATACAATCTCACCATTTACATAATACACAAACCAGAAATTATAAAGAAACTCTCGTAGGGCAAGAAGAACATAAAAATAATAAAGATGTGGTACCACCACCTTATCAATGGGTAAACCCAATATAAACTAATAATTATGACCCAACTACTAACTTTTTATTCAGATTCTCATAAAGAATTTTATGAAGACTACTTTCTCAAAACTTTTAACCAACATTTACAAAAAGAATTTAAATTAAACACTTTATATATTGATCAATTATCTTCAGATGGTGCATTTGGGAGTAGTGGGTTTGAAGAAACTATGTTATTAAAAATAAAACATATAATTAATAACATAGATATAGAATCTAGTGATAATTTAGTATATGCTGATTGTGATATACAATTTTTTAAAAGAATAAAGGAAGATTTATATGAAGAATTAGGAGATTATGATATTAAATTCCAAGATGATATTACATGTTTATGTGCAGGATTTTTTATATGTAAACAAACCCCAAACGTAATTAATTTTTTTAAAAACGTTTTAAAAACCCTCCAAAATAATATGGAGAATGGAAAATTAAAAAATGGATTATCGGATCAAATTATAATAAATAATTTTTATAGAAATAAATCTCAAAAGATTAAAATTGGTAAGTTACCATTGAAGTATTTTACGGTTGCTAGCTCTGAAGTTGGCCCTCAACAATGGACCGGTCAAGAATTTAGTATTCCTCCTAATATTATTTTACATCATGCTAACTGGACCGTAGGATATAAAAATAAAATTAAATTATTAAATTATATTAAAAATAAAATTAAAAAATGAACATAGTATATTTAGGCACTAAATACGGGGGTTGGTCTATAGATTTGGATAGTATAGAAGATGGAGATACCATCCTTTCTGGTGGTGTAGGAGAAGATATTTCTTTTGATGAAGAACTATTAAAACGTAAAAATATAAAAATAATATTGGTGGACCCTACAATTAAAAGTCATAATTTTATGGAGTCTAGATTAACACCAAATATGTTATTAATAAAGAAAGCTATTAGTAAGGAGTCAGGAGAAAAAATTAAATTATATAAAAATAATAATCCTCACCATGTAAGTGAATCTATTTATAATGATCATAGAGCAGTTAGTTTAACCGAATATCATGAAGTAGAAACCATATCCTTAAAAAAATTAATTGAAACATTCTCCCCAACACTAATTAAATTAGATATTGAGGGAGCAGAATACAATGTTATTAATGAATGTATTGGGGTAAAACAAATATGTATTGAATTTCATCATCATATACTTAATCATAAAAATTATAATAATACTCAGCAATGTATTAATAAATTAATTAATAATGGATATAAAGTTATCCACACCACCCCTAATAATCAAGAAGTTACATTTTTAAAAAAATGAAAATAATATTACCCACACATGAAAACCATAATGGTGATACTTTTAGAGAATTAGTTGTCATGTGGAAAGAAAAAGGATTATGTGATATAGAATATAAAAATATTAGAAATGTTTGGTTAAATAATTATGAAGATATATTATTATATGATAGACCTACCCTAGAACATTTTGGGAAACAAAAGTTTAATTTCGCCTTATTTGGTAATACTGTTCCCCCTATTCCTAATTCTTCTTCTTGGATATTTTGGGCAAGACGGCCAAGATTATTAGAAAGCATAAAACAATACCGTAAAGGGTGGGATAAGAGAAATATCGAATCAATTTTTTTAGGTAAAGTAGAAAATCCTATACAACATAAAAAAAGAACCCCATTAAATTGGTCCGAAGGAATTGAAAAATTTGAAATGCCCGTTTCTCAAGGATATCCTATAGCTGCTTATAAATACACTCAACAACAATACTTAGAATTATTGACAAAAAGTAAATATGGATTATGTTTACCTGGTTATGGACCTAAATGTAATAGAGAAATAGAATTGATGGGGCTGGGGGTAATACCTATTTTAACGCCGAGTATAGATATTACTTATTATAATCCATTGGTGGAAAATAAACATTATATTAAAGTAGAAAGACCATCACATATTAAAAATAAAATTAAAAATATAACTTCAGAAAAGTGGGAATATATGAGTAATGAATGTATTAAATGGTACGAAAAAAATTGTTCAGTAGAAGGAAGTTTTAAAACCACTTGTGAAATTTTAAAAAAAAATAACATTAAATTCTAAAAAAAAAATTATGATAGTATCACATGATAAAAAATTTATATTTTTTCATTTATATAAGGTTGCAGGGACTTCCATTAGAAAATCCTTAGAAAAATATAAATCACCTATAATTACCAAGCCCCACATTAAACCAGCCTTACTTAAGAATAAAATATTTAATGGGTATGAGGGAGATAAATTATTAAAAGATTATTTTACATTTTCTTTTGTCCGCAATCCATGGGATTGGCAAGTATCTTTATATTTTTTTATGTTAAGAGATAAAGGTCATTTCCAATATAATATTATAAAAAATATGAATTTTGAACAATACTTAGATTGGCGGATTAATGAAGATTGTAAACCACAATATATGTTTTTAAGTGAGAATGAAGATTTAGTGAGTGATATTAATATAGATTTTATTGGTAAATATGAATATTTAACCTCAGATTTTAATAAGGTTTGTGATATTTTAAATTTAGATTCTAAATTACCTCATCTTAATAAAACTAACCACAACAAATATACTTCTTATTATACTGATACTACACGAAAAATGGTAGAAGAGGCGTATAAAATTGATATAGATTATTTTGGGTATAATTTTCACAATGAAAAGATAATTAGTGGTGAAGATCTATTTGATAAAAAGAAAGATAAAATAGAATATGATATCAATAGTTTATAATGGTCAGGCAGGCAATAATCTCTTCCAATATTTTTTAGGAAGGTGTATTGCAAAAGAAAAAGAATATAATTTAACTCATAGTTACGGTATAAAACAATTTAATACAATTAATTTAAAAAATGATATTTTGTTATTAAATGGAATTAAATTACCCAAAAATATAAAAGGTAAAAACGTTCTATCACCCATAAAAAAATTTAATAAGCATGTTTTTGACTGGGATTTTGTTAAAAACACTGAAGCACAAATAGTATTAGATGGATATTTCCAAAATTACAATTTTTATAAACCATATAAAGACTTTATACGAGAAGAGATACTCCGACATAATAATATTTTTAATATTGAAAACAAACCCAACCCAAAAGACATAGTTTTACATTTAAGATTAAATAATTATCCTTATATAACACCTATAGATTTTTATATTAATATTTTAAAAAAAGAAAAATATGAAAATGCGTGGATAGTCAGTGATTTAGTTACCCATCCCCATATAGAAATATTAAAAGAAAAATATGGTTGTAAAGTACAAAATATGTCTCCTGAATCAGGATTTTTATTTTTAACAAATGCTAAAAAAATAATAATGTCACAATCTACCTTCTCCTGGTGGTCTGCTTTTCTTAGTAAAGCAGAAATTATTTATTTTCCCACCATAGCCGATCCCCATAAAAAGGCTTTATGGTATAGTACACCACAAAGAAATATAGATTTATTTGTAGATGATGAAGAAAGATATAAAAAAATAAAAATATAAATAAAATGAAAAAAAAGAAATTAACTATTATTACATGGGATGCTAATTATAGAGAAAATGTAACAGATGGGTTAAAATGTTTAAAAAAACAAACGGTTTTTGATGAATTAGAATTTATTCATGTGGAATGGGGAAGTAAGGTTAATAAGGAAATATTAGAATGTAATTTTATTAAAAAACATTGTTTAAATTTACCGTTTAGAGATATTAGGCCCTCATTTGATACTGGAGTACAATGGAATTATGGATTACATGCTGCACCCACCTCTTGGATATCTTATTGTCATCTGGATATTATCCCCCGAGATTTTTATGAAAAAATAATTAAAAATATAGAGGAAATTGAAAATAATAATTCTAATGTTATATATATGGAAGGGTGGTATATAAATCAAAATGAAAAAGGTGGAGCGGCGGGGCTTAAAAATAGACAGGAAAGATATATAAAATGGAAAGAGAAATTAGGAGAAGATTTTGATCTATTGGCATATAAATATCAACCTGCTAGTCCTCGTCGCCAAAATTCTATTGGGCTTACTATTAAAAAAGATGAAATAATTAAAGATTGTAATGGATGGGCATATAATATCCCTCATTTATCTGAGTGGTGGACTGCAGGTGGAATTTCCGATCCTCTATTCCACTCCCGAGGTAATTCTTTATTAGGTCATTTAAAACAAACTAAACGTGCCCATGTTAAAGTCCCTAATATGGTTGGGTTTTCTCTACCCCATCCCGCACCTAACAATAAGGTTAAATTTGGTTCTGCCATATATCCAGGAGGTATGAAACATTATACTAATTTTATAGAAGAATGGATACCACAAGATCAAAAAAATATAACAATAATATAAATTTAAAAAATGAATAATATTTACACATCAACATCAGAGAGAAAAAAATATCCTGCAGTATGTTATAAAGCCGCTACTGACGATATTATTTTTAATAATTTTAAAAGGGATGCGCAGTATAGGAAAATTTTAGAACATGTGTCCCAACAACACGGCACACAATATTTAAAGGAAATTAAAAATAAAAATATCATAGATAATCTCAATAAATTTAAAATTAATGATACAATTGGTAATCCTATAACTTTTTTTTATGGTAATAAAGGAAGTTTTTCACCAACTACATTGAGATATATAAAAGTACTAGATGACTTGGTAAAACATTTCGATATCAATAAAAAAAATATAATAGAAATAGGTGGAGGATATGGTGGACAATATACTATTTTAAAACAATTATTTACTCCATTAAAATACAGTTTTGTAGATTTACCTACTGTACTTCCCTTAACTGAAAAATATCTAAAAAAATTAAATATAGATAATAATGTATATTTTATAGATGGGAAAAATAAAAAAAATATTTATGAGAATGAATATGATCTAGTTATAAGTAATTATGCAATATCGGAATGTAATGAAGAAACACAACAATTTTATATAGATAATATTTTAATCAATTCTAAACATGGTTATATCACCCATAATCAATTTAATGGATATGATTTAAATAAATTTATTTCTATATTAAAAGAATCGGGAAAGGATGTCAAAAGTGTGCCCGAAAGACCAATGACTGGAAGAAAAAATATTATTTTAATATGGTAAATTTTAATGATTCAATGAGTATTTCGAAGGAATACAGAGAAAGAACCCCTTCTAATAATTGGAGTAAACTTAAAGAATTATATGAAAAAGTAGACACCTTTAAAGAAGAAAAAATACCTAAAAAAATCCACCAAATATGGTTAGGTAGTAAAATACCTATTAATTTAGAGAAATTATCATCCCAATGGAAAAAATTATGTGAGGAAAATAATTGGGAGTATTATTTGTGGGATGATACCACTATAAAAAATTTAAATATAGAGAATAAATTTTTTAATAAAAGTAAAAATTATGGGCAAAAATCAGATATTTTGAGATATGAAATTCTAAAAAAAGATGGGGGGGTATATGTAGATATAGATTTTATACCTATTAAAATTTTTGATTCTTACTTATTAAATTTAAATTTTTTTGTGGGTACTGCATTTGGGAAAACCCCAGTTTTATTTAATGGATTAATAGGGTCGATACCAGAAGGGGAATTAATTACTAATCTTTATAATATAGAAAAAATAGAGTATAAAAATCCTCAAACAGTAATGGCAACTACCGGTCCATATTACATCACTAAAAAATTTTTTGAGTGTGGTGATAAGAGGATGTCCGCATTTCCTTTTACATATTTTTATCCCTACCCTAATAGAAAATTTGATAGGGTGCAAGGAACTAATTATAAAAATTATATAAAAAAAGAAACCTATTGTGTTCATTTATGGAACTGTGGCTGGATGAAATTTTAAAAAAATGATTATAAAAGAAGAATATATAGATGGTAATAAATTTGAATCTATATCTGATATGGGTTTCGGTGATAAATACACTCAAGAATTACCTTTAGATATTAATAGATTAACTACTTTTTTAAATAATTTTAAAGAAAATAGATTACCCATTATTTATGTAGATTCTGATCGAGTTAAAAAATTTTTTACTCTAATAAAAGAAATAAAAATACCTTTTAAATTACTATCCCATAATGGTGATACTACTTTTACCACTGAAGACGTAATAAACCGACCTACCTCTGTGGTAAAATGGTATGGGCAGAATATCGATAGTAATAATAATAATAGTATGAGTCTTCCCATTGGTCTGGAACGCCCCCATTGGTCCAAAAAAAGGTATAATATTCATGCCCATAAACACAACAAAATATTTAATTATTCTCATACCCCGACTCATACTAAAAATAAATTACTTTATATTAATTTTAACCCTAATACTAATATTAAAAAAAGAGGGTGGATATTACCACATTTTAAAAATAAAAAATGGGTAGTTATTAGAATGGGGGGTATAAGAGGAAATATAGATCATTATCTTCAAGATTGTAAAGAATCCCATTTTGTAATGTGCCCAGATGGTAATGGAATAGACTGTCATCGTAATTGGGAAATGCTATATATGGGGGTCATACCTGTTCTAGAAAAAAGTAACTTCCATAATAAAGTATATAAAGATTTGCCGGTTTTAATTGTAAATAGTTTTAAAGAATTAAACGAAACTTTACTTTTAAGTAAAAAAAATTATTTTAATAAAAAATATAATAAAGAAAAATTAAATTTTTCTTACTGGGAAAATAAAATTAAAAATGGGTAATAAAATCTTCAATATATTAGCTATTAATGATATTAGATATTTAAAAATTACATTTGCAAATATAAATTCTTATCATAAACTAGATGGTGGTAAACAACAATTTAAAATCTATATAGATAAAGATGGAGAAAATTTTTTATTAAAAAATAAAAATAAATTAAATCATGAAACTCTTGTAACCTATAAAATTTTTAAGAGTGATAAATATTGGCAAAAAAATAAAATTAAAATATATGAAGATTATCATCTAAAAGATGATTTTATTATAATAGATGCTGATTCTTTATGGTATAATTTACCTAAATTTTATGAAGATAAAATTACATTTTTAAATATTTCTTACCAACTAAAAGAACATGGAGACCATAAAGGGTTACATACTTTAAATGATGAAATAACCCCTAACTACACTAATAATCAGATAGGGGTTTTACATATTCCTTTATCGTTACAATATCCTTCTCTTTTAGAAGAATGGTATAAATTATGTGATAAAATATATTCACTTAAAAATGTAAGGCCGGGAGTTAATACTCAATGCGAACAATTAGCCATATCTTTAATCTCCCAATTAAATAATTTACCTCTAAATTTTTTAAAAGGATCAAATAATGGACCTCGTAATACCCACATAGTACAATCTTTATATTGGTCATGCTTTAAAGATGGTGTTAAAAACCAACAATTAAAAAACCATGGATGGAGATAAATATCTTATACTAGGACACCCTAGATGTGGAACCGGATATTCTGCAGAACTTTTAAAGAGTTATGGGTTAAATATTGGTCATGAGAGAATGGGAACCGATGGTATATCCTGTTGGCAATATGTAATAAAAGATGATCTTCCATCTTTCTCTAAAAAAGATTTAAATAATAAAAATAGAGATCAATATAATTTTGACATTATAATACATACTATGAGGGATCCCTTTACGGCCCTACCATCAATTTATTATACTGAAACTCCTCATGGTGCAGATCCAAAGCATTGGGCATATAAATTTATTATTCAATCACATAATTGGAGAAAAGAAAAATTAAATTTACTTGATATAAATCCTTTTGAATTCGTTGCACAATCATTTTTAAAATGGAATGAATTAATAGAAAAGGAATCTGCAGATATTATTTTAAAAATAGAATCCCCAAATAAATTAATTACCTATTTAGAAAATACATTACAATTAAAAAAAATAACAGAAGCACAAAAATTTTATAATAGTAGAAAATACGAGAATAACTTCCAATGGGGAAAGATATCTTCTGATACTCTCTTAATATTAGATAAATTTTGTGACAAATATAATTATGAAAAAATTAGTAAACGATTATAATAAATATTTTTAACAAAAATGCCTTTATCCCGTAAATATAATGCCTTATATGTCCATATACCCAAAACTGGAGGTACATTTATAACTAATAATGTTTTAAAAATGGGAAATAAACCCGGAAAGGAAAAAGGGTTAGGGGAGTATAATTTTTTCGGTTATTTTAATAATATCGAATATAACCATTTAACTTCCCTTGAAATAAAAAAAATTATAGGAGACGCTTTTAATTCTTATTATTCTTTTGCATTTGTTCGTAACCCTTTTGATAAGGTAGTATCAGAATTTTTTTATTTAAAAAAAACGCAAAATGATAATATAGGGCTATTAAAAAATAAAAATTTTAAAGAATTTATTAAAGACCTATATAATAAATTTCATTTAATAGATACCCAACCCCAATACCTAATAAATCACTACATACCTCAATATAAATTTGTTATGGATAAAGATAATGAAATAATGGTAAATTTTTTAGGTAAATTTGAAAATTTTTCTCAGGACATTAAAAAAATTATGAAAACTTTAAATATAAATGTCCCTATTATAAAGCTAAATGCTACTATTCATCAACATTATACACATTATTATGATAAAGAAACCATTAAAATGGTAGAAGAAATGTATAAAAAAGATTTAGAATTATTTAATTATGTTTATTAAAAATTAATTATATGTTTTATTGTGACAGTAAATCAGGATTATTTGGAAATGTTTTTTTTAGAAACATGACACTTCACCTTCTATCTAAAAAATATAATACGGGAAGTCATTATGAAAAAATACCTAAACCATATCCTCTATTACCCCATTATTATCAATGGGGGGCAGATGAATTTTTAAAATTAGGTATTCATTTTGAAGATCAAAATCTACATTCTTTTAATCGGACAATAAAATTAAATGATAATAAAATATCTAATTTTATTAATAATGACTTAAAAATAGATAACTCTGTGAGATATATGTTTGATCAGGGGGTGTTTTGTCAATCTCCGGATATTGTTAAATATATTGTAAATTATTTCTTAGATAGTGAAAATGAAATATGTAAAAATATTATAACAAATAACAAATATACCAAAAGATATAAAAATAATAATGATTTATTTATTCATATAAGGGCCGGATACCCTTTTTATAGTTTAAAACAGAAAAAGATACTACACCCATTAATACCACCTCAAACGTTCTATGAAAAAATTATAGAGTCCTTAGAAACTCAATATGATAATATATATTTATCATCGGATAATATAAATCATAAAACTTGTCAAGAATTAATTGAGAAATATAAAATTACACCATTTAAAGAAGATAAAATAGATACCATACTTTTTGGTAGTACCTGTAAAAATATAATTATTTCTTCAGGCACTTTTAGTTTTATAATTGGTATATTAGCTTTTTTTAGTGAAAACGTATATTTTAGTAACACCGCCGGTAAATACACCAATAAAAACTGGCACCCTTCTTTTTATTCTACTTTACCAACACCTAAATATAAAAAAATTGTAAATATTTAAATATTCACTTTTATTATATTTTTCCCTATATTAGTGAGAAGAAGAATGTTTTTTATAAAAAAATAAAATAATGATTAAAGATAAAATATTAATAACAGGGGGTTATGGATTAGTAGGGTCCCAATTTAATGGTGATAAATATAAGAAATTTCCATCTTCTCAATATGATTTACGAAAAATTAAAGATGTGGAAAATTTATTTTTAAATGATTTTGATAAGGTGATCCATTGTGCTGGGAGAGTAGGTGGTTTGGGTGGAAATATGAAATATAAAGGTGAATTTTTTTATGATAATATCATTATAAATACTAATGTTATAGAAGCAGCCCGACTCAAAGGTATAACCCAACTGGTGGCGTTTTTATCCACCTGTATTTTTCCGGCAGATGTTGAGTATCCTTTAACTGAAGATAAAATACATTTAGGCCCCCCACATTATAGTAATGATGCTTATGGGTATGCGAAAAGAATGGTAGATGTTCAAGTAAATGCATATAAAGAACAATATGGGTTAGATTATAAATGCGTCATCCCAACAAATATTTATGGGCCACATGATAATTTTGATATTAAAAATGGTCATGTATTACCCTCCTTAATTCATAAATGTTATATTGCAAGAGAAACTAATACTCCTTTAGTCATTTGGGGTAGTGGTGTACCTTTAAGGGAATTTATCTTTAGTAAAGATGTAGCCAAATTAACCGAATGGATATTAGAAAATTATAATGAATCCGAACCCATTATATTATCTACCTCCGAAGAAACATCAATTAAAGAAGTTGTTGGGATGATAGTTGAATTAATGAATTTTAAAGGTAAAGTAATATGGGACAAAAATAAACCAGATGGGCAATTAAGAAAACCTAGTGATAATAATAAAATAAAACATTATTTACCAGAATTTAAATTTACTTCATTATATGAAGGATTAGAAGAAACCATTAATTGGTTTGAAGACAATTATGATATGGCCAGAAAAGGTAATATAGTGAAAAAATATAAATATGAAAAATTAATTTAGGATGGGATCTAAAAAATTAACTATTATTACGTGGGACGCTAATTATAGAGAGGATTATATTAATTATGGGATTGAATGTTTAAAAAAACAAACTGTGTTTGATGAATTAGAATTTATTCATGTGGAATGGGGAAAGAAATCGCACCCTCTTATATTAGAGGCATCCTTTATTGAAAAACATTATTTAAATTTACCCTTAAGAGATAAAAAACCTTCCTTTGATACCGGAATTCAATGGAATTATGGGTTACATATGGCGAATACCCCCTGGGTCAGTTATTGTCATTTGGATATTATACCGAGAGATTTTTATGAAAAAATGTTAAACCAAATTGATAAAATAGAAAATAATGACCAGGATATAATTTTTATAGAGGGATGGAATATTAATGAGTTAAATACCACGATAGGTGAATACCATAAGTGGCGTAATAAATTAGGAGAAGATTTTGATCTCTTACCCTATAAATATACTCCTAAACGCCGACCCAAGATGGATGGAGTAGGAACTACCATTAAAAAAAATGAGTTTATAAAAGACTGTGGAGGATGGATTTATAATATTCCTAATAGGGGAGAATGGTGGACGGGAGTAGGATACCCGCAACCCCGATTTAGTAATCAGGGAGTTAGAGGGTATTTATTAAAAACAAAACGATCCATCTGTAAACATCCAGATTTAGTAGCCTTTAAAATACCACACCCCAGTGGTGTAAATAATGGAAATGGGAAAACTATACCTATAAATAAGGTTAAAGAAGGTCCCCCACTAGAAAAAGGTGGAATTAAAGATTATAATGATTTCGTAAATGAATGGGGTGAAAGAATTAAAAAAGATGTTACAATAATATAAAAATAATAATATAAAAAATGAGTAATTATATTAAAATAAAATTAAGAGATGTTCCATGGTTTGTGGATGATGCAGTAGATTTCATTGAAAAAGAAATCGATGAAGGTAATATAAAAAGTGTATTAGAATTTGGTTCTGGTGCGAGTACTATTTGGTTTGCAGATAGGGTAGATATTATAGTATCGGTGGAACATAGTAGACAATGGTATGATTCCATAAGCGAAATATTAAAAAGAAAAACTAATCTCGATTATAGATTGAGAGGAGATAATTACCAAAGTGTTTGTAAAGAAGAATTACCAGTAGAATTATTTGATATGGTTGTAGTAGATGGTAGAGATAGAGTGGCATGTAGTTTTGAAGGGGGTAAACTTCTTAAATCTGGTGGATTATTAGTTTTAGATAATTCTGAAAGAGAAGAATTTCAAGAAATACATGAATATTATAAGGATTGGAAATCATTTAGCTGGACACAAGAAGGTCCCGATAAAGAAGGATTTGACTGGGATGGACAATGGGACACCACTATATTTATAAAAAAGTAAGATGAAAATAAATTTTATTAGGACAATGAGAAGCGCGGGTACTACTATAGATAATCTACTCCACCCTTATAGAAAAAACGATAAAGTTAAAACATTTGTTTTAATAAATAGTTCTACTTATAAATTAGGGTCAAATATGAAATCTTGGCATTGGAAAACCCTTGAGTCGGTCCATTATTTTAATAGAAACCATATTGATTTAACTTCCTTAGAAAGATTTACTAATAATAAATGGACTTTTGGGATTGTGAGAAATCCATGGGATAGAGCAGTGTCCACGTGGAAATGGTTCTGTAAAAGTAATAAACAAAATTCTTCATTAGAATGGTTTATTAAAATAAAACCAGAAAATATCTCTAATATTGACCTTCGTGTTAAATTAGGATATCTTAAACAAACGCAATTTGATCTTTTAACCGATAAAAATAATGACATAAGTTATTTAGATCATGTAGGGAAATTTGAAAATTTGTCTGAAGAGATTAAAATTATAAGAAAAAAAGTGGGTGCACCCCTAGAGGATACTATTCCTTTTTTAAATAGTACCACCCATAAACATTATACGGAATACTATAATGATGAACTAATTAATATGATTGGGGAACAATATAAAATGGATATAAATACTTTTAATTATGACTTTAAATAAAATAAAATTACATTTAGGATGTGGGAACCGGAGGCTGCCGGATTTTATAAATATAGATATCCGACCCACAGAAGCAGTAGATGTTATAGGAGATATATCTAAAGATTTGCCTTATGAAGATGAAAGTGTGGATTTAATTTATTCTTGTGCCAATATTGAACATTTTGGTCGCAAGGAATGGGGAGAAATAATAAAATATTGGTTTAATTTATTAAAAAGTGGTGGTACTCTACGATTATCTACTGCGGATTTTGAGGAAGTATGTAAAGAATATACCCAAAATAAAGATATAACTAAATTATTAGGGTTTGTAGTTGGGGGGCAAAAGAATGATTATGACTGGCATGGAATGATTTTCGATTTTAAATTACTTAAAGAAGAATTAGAAAAAATAGGATTTAAAAATATAAAAAGATATGATTGGGGGGAAACTGAACATGCACATATAGATGATTATAGTTCAGCCTATTTACCTCATATGGATAAAGATAATGGAAGATTATTAATGTTAAATATTGAAGCAACAAAATAAAATGGAACAAATACTATCTAAAATAGACAATAAACCCCTTTTATCTTTAATGAGATATAAAGACATAAATATAAATAGGGTAGATTTAAGTGATGAAAGTGAGATATTACAATGTGCGATAAAAAAATTGGATAAAGGACAAAAATTTAAACATCATAAACATAATAGGGTTGAAAGAAAAACCAATACTACTCAAGAATCATGGGTTTTTTTAAATGGAAGTGTAAGATGTTATTTTTATGATTTAGATGATACTCTTATATTAGACACTATCTTACAACATGGAGATTGTGTTATTGTTTTTAGAGGGGGGCATGGTTTTGATGTAATTGATGAGGGAGTAATTGTTTATGAATTTAAAAATGGACCTTATTTTGGGGTAGAGATAGATAAAACATACATTTAAAATGGAAGTATCACAATTTAAACCTTATATTGATTTAGAAGATTATAACGCAGTTAAAGAATCATTTTTAACTAATTGGATCACTGAAGGACCTAAAAGTAAATTATTTGTTGAGAAACTGTGTAAATTAATTGGGGTTAAATATGGTGTATTAGCACCCAATGGAACCTTAGCTCTCTATCTAGCCCTAAAAAGTATGGGTATTAAAGAAGGGGATGAAGTAATAGTACCCAATTTTACATTTATTGCCAGCGCTAATGCGGTTCATATGGTTGGGGCGACTCCCGTTTTTTGTGATATTAAAGAAGATCTACAGATTGATATATCCACATGTGAAGAACTCATTAATTCTTCCACTAAAGCTATTATGCCGGTTCATATTTATGGGATGTCAGCGAACATGGATGAAGTAATTGATTTCGCCAACAAACATAATCTCCAAATAATAGAAGATGCAGCACAAGGTATAGGGGTTAAATGGGAAAATAAACACGTGGGAAGTTTTGGAGAGACAGGATGTTTTTCTTTTTTCGCTGATAAAACCATAACGACAGGAGAAGGAGGGTTTATTGGTACGAATGACCCCACAATATTTAGAAAATTACAATTATTACGCAATCAAGGAAGGATTAACAGGGGAACTTTTATTCATGAAGATATTGGTTATAATTTTAGAATGACTGATATACAATCTTCTATAGGATTATCACAGTTATTAAAGTTAGAGGATATCATAACAAAAAAAGCCGATATTTTATCTCACTATAAAAAAGAATTAGATAATATAAATGATATCCAAATAATTTCACCCCATCCCAAATCCAATCATATACCTTTTAGGGTAGGTATAAAAATAAAAGGTGGGAGCGAAGAACTGATGAAGTATTTAGATAAAAATGGGGTAGAAGGTAGAACTTTTTTTTATCCCCTTAATAAACAAAATTTTTATACTCATAATAAATGTAGTAAAACCCCTATTTCTTCCCAAATGTATAAAGAAGGTATTTGTTTACCTAGTTATCCTACCATAAAAAAGGAAGAAATTTTTTATGTGTGTAATAAAATAAAAGAATATGTACAAAAAACTAGCCCAGTATTATAATAAAATAAATATTAATAAAAATTACGAAGAAGAAAGTAATTTAATTTTTAATTTATGTAAAAAATATAAAATAAAAACCGACTCTTTATTAGATGTAGGATGTGGTACTGGAATGCACCTACAACACCTACAGAATAAATTCAATAATCTGGTTGGTGTAGATATATCTGCAGAAATGATAAAAATAGCTTCTCTTAATCTTGATAAGGATACTAAACTATATAATGGTGTAGTAAATAATGTAAAAGAAAAAGATTTTGATGTAATTATATCTCTCTTTAATGTGATAAATCATATAATGACATTAAATGATCTGGTACAATATTTTGAGGATTGTGGATCTAAAATCAAAACAGGGGGTATTTTTATATTTGATTCTTTTAATGGGAATGAAGTATTGGTTGATAACCCTAAAAAGGAAATACGCAATGTAGATGAATTTACCGTTAAAATTAATCCCACAGTGGATCATCTTAATAGTTATTTTAGTATGGATAACCATATAAGTAAAAATGGTAAAACAATACTAGAGTATAAATTAAATCATATTTTATGGCCACTAAAAATTTATAAAGATTTATTAAAAAACAATAATTTCCAAATTTTAGAATTAAAATTAGGTTATAAAATATTAATTGTAGCAATAAAAAAATAATTCATAACTAATTACTTTTAATTAGTTTATGTGTAAAATTAAATTAAAATACATATGAAAAAAGCATTTATTACAGGAGTCGCGGGACAAGATGGGAGTTATTTAGCAGAATATCTAATATCGATGGGGTATGAAGTCCATGGAATAATTAGAAGAAATTCCACTCCAGAAAATCAAGATACTAGATTACAACATTTAAAAGAAAATTTCACTACCTATTATGGTGATTTACTGGATCAAGGAGGATTAGAGAGGTTATTAGATAAAATACAACCAGATGAAATTTATAATATTGGTGCTCAATCTCATGTTAGAATAAGCTTCGACATCCCTCAATTTACTGTCCAAACTAATGCAATAGGGGTTTTAAATATATTAGAAGCCTATAGAAGAAGTTGTCCCGACGCTAAATTTTATCAGGCTAGCTCCTCGGAAATGTTTGGTAATTCTATAGACGATGATGGGTTTCAAAGAGAAACTACACCCATGACTCCAGTGAGTCCTTATGGATGTGCCAAATTATTCGGTTATTCTATCGTTAGAAATTATAGACGAGCCTATGGTTTACATGCAACTAATGGTATATTATTTAATCATGAATCTCCTAGAAGGGGATCTAATTTTGTCACTAATAAAGTAGTTAAAACCGCATTAGAGATAAAATATGGATTAAAAGATAAATTAGAATTAGGTAATATGGATGCCTATCGCGACTGGGGACACTCCAAAGACTATGTTAAAGCAATGCATAAAATACTTAATCATGAAATTGCCGATGATTTTGTGGTTTCTACTATGAAAACTCATTCGGTACGTGAAATGGTAAATTATGTATTTACTCAATTAAATTTAAATTATGAAGAATATGTAGTACAAAACCCCAAATTTCTAAGACCAGAAGAATTAAAATATTTAAAGGGTGATTCTACTAAGTGTAGAGAAATATTAAAATGGAAACCCCAATATACGTTTGAGACAATGTTGGATGAAATGATAGACTACTGGGATGAACAAATACGTATTAAAAAAATGGTTTTAGAAAAAAAATATTAATTAGTGGGAAGAAGAAAATTTAAAGAAATTCCTGAAGAGGATTTACAAGAATTAGAAAATTTTTTAGAGAAATCTAATCAACAAGAAAGCGTTTTAGTAAGTACATTAAATGTTAATATTAAATGTAAGACGGAAAACCAAAAAAAATTAATCAATTCTATAAAACAAAATGAAA
>Ga0098061_1000485_pt1 | contig 19279 bp, 24 predicted proteins | sample 22_taG_FD_92579 | JGI IMG/M metagenome (GOLD analysis project Ga0098061, IMG submission 92579) | Marine viral communities from the Subarctic Pacific Ocean - 22_ETSP_OMZ_AT15343 metaG | ecosystem: Environmental > Aquatic > Marine > Oceanic | place: Subarctic Pacific Ocean | collected 2015-01-20
CAGACAATGGTCCTGGTACAGGAATTACAGGAAGTGGAACTTTTACTTTTACCGGAGGAACAAACGTTACAACAAATGTAGTGGGTAACACTGTTACAATTAATTCTTCCACTCCTCCATCAGGAGTTACAGATATAACCACCGCAACTGGAATTTCAACAGGTGATCCTATATCACCTTTAGCTGCGGCTACAGGATCAGTTACTATTACTAGTAATGCTTACGCAGGAACTACTAATGTTGGGTATGTGCCAACTGTTGGAGATGCTATTACGTTTTTACGTGGTGATGGAACTTGGGTAACCCCAACACCATCAGCACTTCCATGGGCTTTTCAATATTCCTTTGTTGATGGCATACTGATCCAAGGAGAAAACCCTGGAACAACCACTACAAATAATACAGGTTTAGGACTTGGTTGCTTAGCTAATTTAGGTGCTGCCGGAGGTAGTAATACTGCTATGGGTTATCAAGCTGGTCAAAATCTTGCAACTTCAGCTCAAAATGTAGCTATTGGATCTGGGGCCTTAAGCACTGAAACAGCTCAAGGTTATAACGTAGCAGTAGGTTATCAAGCTTTAAACTCGTTAGCTACTTTAGCATCTGGATGGAATGTGGCTGTAGGTTTTGAAGCGGGTGAAAATATTGTGACTGCTGTGCAATCTACTTATGTAGGGGCTAAAGCAGGAAAAGGAACTGCGGGCGCAGGAAATTTCAATACAGGTATTGGCTATAGCGCTTTAAGCGGAATAAGTTCAGGTGATAGTAATGTAGCTGTTGGAACTGGTGCTATGACCAGCGCGGTTACAGGTAGTGAGAATGTATGTATAGGAAACCTGGCTGGTGAAGCTATGACATCTGGTTTTGAAAACGTGGTAATTGGTCATGATGCAGGAAAGAGTATTATTGGAGCTTCAAACAATGTTATTGTAGGAGCTAATGCTTCAGAAAATATAAATTCAGGGAGTGATAATGTAGTAATAGGGCAAGAAGCAGGGGACGCGCTTACTATAGAAGCTAAGAACACAATAGTAGGACAAGGAGCTGGTTTCCTGGCAACTTCAGACGCTAATACTCTTATAGGAAGAAAATCTGGAGCAAGTATTGTAACAGGTGGTGGCAATATTTGTATTGGTAATGGTAGTGATGTTGCCGCTGCCGCTGACTCAAATTGTATTGTTATAGGTAATGGTACCTCGGCACATGGAAGTAACACTGTGATTTTTGGAAATACCTCTTGTACAGTTTGGGAACCAGACATTACTGACCAAGTAGATTTAGGTAGTGCTACTTATTCTATGAAAGATTATTATGCATCTGGAAATTTAAATCTTGGATTAGGAACATCTAGAATTGGAATTGGAAATGCTTACGCAGCTAATACTAAAGGAGCTGTTGAAGTAAATGCATTTATAGATTATAATGGTAGTCCATTTGATTATTACCTATATGGTCCAGCCCCTCCTGGAACTTTTAGTGCTTATAGTGGACCAGATCTTTTTGCAATAAGTTACTGGGGTGTTGGTAGATTTATGGGTTCTGGTATTCATATTTTCTCTGATGAACGTTCGAAAATAGTTCATGGTGTTTCAAATAGTGAAAATGATTTAAAAATTATTAATGAAATTGAAATAACTGATTTTAACTATATTGATCCTGTAAAAGGAAGTGGAAATCAGAAAAAAGTTATTGCCCAACAAGTAGAAAAAGTATACCCTTCAGCGGTAAGCACTGGGCCTGATACTATCCCAGATATTTTTAGACAAACAGAATTAAACTCAGGAGTTATTAAAATTACTAATTCTTGTAAAACAGGGGATAAAATAAAGCTTATATTCAAAGATACTACTCAAGAAATTGTACAAGTATTAGAGGCAAATGAAAACGAAATTATAGTAGATTGCAAAAGAAATGAAGAAGTATTCGTTTACGGTACAGAAGTAGATGATTATAAATCAGTGGATTACGATTCTATTTCCATGCTAAACGTATCTGCTACACAAGAATTACATAAAATTATAACTAAATTAACTAAAAAAGTAGAAGATCTTACTGAAAAAGTAAATTCTCTCGAAAATAAGTAATAATAATAAAGTAATATATCTAATTTTTTGGTTTACCTTAGATATATTATTAAAGAGTTGAGTAAACCATAACCTTTAATTAATTAAAAAATGGCAAAGTATTTAAAAATTAATGTAGTAAATGCAGGAGCACCTACAACTGTAGGAGATAGAATTGTACCAGTTGAAAATGTAGCATCAGTAGATTATACAAGCACAACAAGTCTTACTATTACTTATAGCACATCAGCAACAGCTAATTGTGTTATCGGATGGTCAGTAGCAACAGCAGTAGATGATATGGCACCGAGAGATGCAGTTATCAATGCAATGCAAGACGCACTTGCTTCAGGATGGCAAAACATTTACCCAAACACTACTGGAAACGTAATAACTTCTCCAGTATTTAGCGGTGTAGTTGATGGCGCAGGACTACCTATCGTAGTTGATGCAATCACTTATACTCCGTAATTAGGCAATAGTGCCTTAACCTTAAAACCCTAACCAATGACGTTTTATTATTCGACTAGTTCGTGGAATAGTCAACCACAACCTTCCGAAGACCGAATTAACCTTTGGAAACACATTGCCGATAAAAAAAATTGGCGAATAACCCAACTACCTAACGGTTTCTATCAAACAGAATACCAAGATCTTGAAAAAGAAAATTCTTGGCATGATGTTACTCGTAGAGAAACTCTAGAAGGTGCAGAACAGGCAATAGATGCTTCTATTACCCATTATGCAAAAAAACTAGAGTTTTTGAAAGGACCCAAAGTAGTTAAAACATTTGAATAGTCCATGTGGGAATTCTTATATGAATTATTTAATGTTATAGGAATAACAATAGTGGTATGCGGAGTAAACTTCGCATTCCATTGTTATTTCAATGAACCTAAAGAATTAAATTAAATTAAATTAAATTATGTCAGATAAAATTGTTAAGCATCTTAACTTTGGTAAGGATGCTCAAGATAAAATATATGCTGGAATTGAAAAATTAACTAAAGCTGTAAGCTCTACACTAGGAGCTAGTGGTAAATGTGTTATTTTAGAAGATCACTTAGGTAAACCTGTTATTACAAAGGATGGGGTAAGTGTTGCAGATAATATAACCTTGTTAGATCCTGTAGAAAATATGGGAGCAGTATTGTTAAGAGAAGCTGCAAGAAAAACAGTTTCAGAAGCAGGAGATGGTACAACAACTGCAACAGTCTTAGCTAAGGCTATAATAGATGAAGCAAATAATGTACATGACACAAGGGCTTTAAAGGAAGGTGTATATAATGCCTTAAATAAAGTTAATAAATATTTAAAAGACATTAGCACTCCAGTAGATGGGGATATGATAGATCAAGTAGCAACTATCTCTGCTAATAATGATAAAGCTATAGGAGTAATTATAGGAAAAGCTTTTAAAGAAGTAAAAGATACTGGTATTGTAACTATGGAAATTAGTGATGAACCAGAAACAAGCGTAGAGATTGTAGATGGATTTCAATATGATAAAGGTTTACAAGCTTTACATTATGCTACTGATAAGGCTAAAAAAATAGCTGAATTAAAAAACCCTTTAGTTTTAATTGTAGAAGATGAGATTAAAACTATAAGAAGAATTCAGAGTATTTTAGAATATGTTATAAAAAATAAACGTTCTCTATTAATTATAGCAGACGCAGATCCTAAGGTTCATGCGGCTTTGGCTATGAATAAAATGAAAGGAAATATTGAAGTTAATATTTTACAAGCACCTGTTTATGGGTTTTCTCAAAAAGAAACCCTTGAAGATTTAGCTTTACTTACTGGAGCTACAGTAATTAATGAAAATCTAGGTGATGATATGGATTTAATAGGACCAGAACATTTAGGGGAATGTACAAAAGTTAAAACAACAGAGGCAGAAACTATTATCCAAGTAGCAAGAGTACCTAGCGAAGTTCAAGATATTGTTGATCAGGTTAAAGTTAAAATGGAAAAAGCTAAAGTCGAAGGCCTACGTAAACAGCTGGAAAAGCGTGTTGCTCGTCTCTCTGCTAAAGTGGCTGTTGTCAAAGTTGGCGCAAATTCTGAAGTAGAACTTAAAGAAAAAAGTGATAGAGTAGAAGATGCAGTATGTGCGACTAAAGCGGCAATAAAAGAAGGTATAGTACCTGGTGGTGGTATAGCTTTATTAAATGCAGCTCAGAAAATAAAATCAGAATCTAAATATGAGCAAATATTATTAGACGCTATTAAAGCCCCTTTTAATATTATTCTTGAAAATGCTGGTATAAATGAAACTGATGTCCAAGCCAAAGAAGGTATTGGATTAGATGTGGTTACGGGAAATATGGTAAACATGATAGATGCTGGAATTATAGACCCATTATTAGTAACTAAGAGCGCCTTAACTAATGCTGTGTCTGTAGCAACTACCATCTTATCTACTGATTGTGTAATTAATAATTTAAGAATTAATGAAAGCAATAGGTAGATATATTATAGTTACTCCTATTAATAGGGGGACTAAAGAAACAAAAGGCGGATTATTTCTTACAGAAACTAATAGAGAAGATGTAAGATATGCTCAAGCTGAAGTTGTATATATAGGAGATCAAGTAATTGGGTTATCACCTAAAGATACTATATATTATGATAAAACAGCTGGGCATAAAATAGAAATAGATAAAGTTCCATATCACGTTATAACATTGCAAGATGTGGTCGTTGTTTTATGAAAAGGCTAGAAGCAAAAGATCTCCAAGAGATGAATTTGTTAAAACACTATCGTATAATACGAAGATGGGCTTCCAAAACCAACGGCTTAACTGATGCGGAATTAGAATTACTTATCTATTTAGATTGTGTTAATTTATTTACTATTAAAGATTTTAAACTAGGAACATATAGTTATAGTTGGGATAATAGAAGATGGAATAAATTAAGACAAAATGAGTGGATTCAAGTTTGGAGAAATAGAAATAGAACTACACAAAAATATAATATATATAAAGTTTCTTTTAAAGGTAAGCAACTTATTAATAGAATATATAAGATAATGTTAGGTGAAGATGATATTCCAACTAGTGAAAGAAGAAATCCAATAATGAAAGGTAATTCATATATAGATAAGGTAATGCAAGTTTCCATTAAGCATTTAAACAAAGACAAAAATAGATATTATGGGTAAAATTACATCCAGTTCACCAATAAAAACAATAGCATTTGATGCAATACCACAAACAGGTAATTTGTATACTAATGATGTTAAGGTACATACATACCAACCTGGATCTTATAACTTTGACAGTACAGGAAGTTTTTATCCTTCTTCCACTACAGCTAATTCTAATGTAAGTGGCAATAATCAAAATGATACTACCGAAACTAGTTGTCCTATGGGTAAACATTTAGATAATGGAGTATGTGTAAAAAATAAGAAAAAAAGTAGAGGACAAAAATTAGAGGATAAAATTATAGAAGCTGAATCAATGGGTAAAACTGCTTCTGCGGCTAGGTTAAGAAAAAGAAAATCAGGATGGGATTTAAGTCAAAAGAAAAGAACAAAACAAATTGAAGATGGCCAAACATTCGGTGGTAGATTAGGTAGAAATATAAAAGATTTTTGGAAGAAAGGATATGATGCAGATGGGGATGGCACTATAAGTGCAAGTGAAAAAGGAGTATCTAGACATGACGCAAAACTCGCAGGAGTTGATCAAGTTAAAAAAGATATTACTAAAATCAAAACTGATAAGAAAAAAGCAGACTGTGATGCGAAGATATCCCATCATTGGGTTGGGAATAGTTGTGTTAAGAAGCCTAATACTACTCCTAATTTTAATGTTAATACAAGTTCTACAAATTCTACAAGTAGTCAAAAAGTAGGGATATTTGGTAGAACGCCAAGTTCTTATTTTAAGACAATGCAGTTGTCGCAAAATCCTGGTTCACCCGGCTGCCCTAAAGGACAACACAGAGAAGGATTCACATGCGTAGATGACTAAAAATTAATCATAACTAAATAAATAAATTATGGCATTTAATATGAAATATTCACCATTAAGTCAAGTAGGAGGAGGAAAATCTCCACTTAATTATGGTAAAGGATGTGCAGAAACAAAGGAAGGATGTATTCGCGAAGGATCAGGTTCAGAACCATTTTATATTCTTAATAATAAAAAAGGTGGAGTATGGACTGAAGGAGGAAGATTTAAAACTAGGGATGCTGCAAAAGCTAAATTAGCAGCAATCCATATAAATTAATAAAAAATTATGGCAGCAAACTTACCTGACATTAATAATGTACTAACCCCAACAGGAGCCCAAGCAAATACTACGCAACCGCCAGCCAATAGTGCTCCACCTAATACAGCTCTTGGTACTGATACTGGACAAGGAATTGAAAATCCTGATGGTATTCAGGATGAGTATATTCCTGGTATTACAGATGGAACTTTCCAAACTGGGGATACGCCTTATAGCACTAATCAAAATTTTATAGAGAATGCAAATATGGCATCAAGTTTACGACCAATGAGAGGTGCTAGTAATACTAATATACGAACATCTACTAAGCGACTAGGTGCTGATGGAACAAATAGAGGAGGATATGAGATAGGAGAATATCAACAAAAAAATGGCGGAATGGCTGGTAGAGATGCTCGTATACAAAGTGCGCGCGCGATGTACGCAGCTGCTAAAGGTAATGACTGGCAAGAAGGAATGCAGAGATGGGCTGATAGGGGAATAGAAGAAGGAGATACTGCATGGAACTATGCGGGGAGTACTCAAGGAGACGAAATTAGAGCTAATGCTGCAGAAGGATTATGGGGAAATAGAAATTATGATTATGCCGATAACCAAAGAGGGGGCCAAAGAGGGGGATGGTTTATCAACAGGCAAGACCTGAATAACCGCGATACATCGATCATGGGACGAAGCTTCCGAGATAGCAGGGGAAATGATTATGCGTATGGAAACCAAGCTGGTGGTATGGGAGAGCAATTTAATTTTTATAACGAAGGAACATTAGGATAATACATAAACTTAAATAATTATGGAAAAAAGAGGTAAAAAAATAGGGATAACAGGAGAATCACATATATGGGATGGCCCTTTATCACAACTAAGTAGACCACACGGTCCAGGTCGAAGTAATGGTTTATGGGGTATACAATTGCCAAAAGCAATGACACCTTATACAAGAGGACCAATAACAGAAATAGCAAAAGGTAAATATTAAAAAATTATGGGAGCATACGACGTAGCTAATCAAGCAATATCTGCAATTCCAGTAATACCTAGTGATGATATAAATATTCCTGTACCAGGAATTATCAGCGCGGGTACTGCTACTACAGGATCTGCAGGACCGCCACCAGATATGACAGCGGCGGCTGGAACCTTCTTAACAGATGGTGTACAAAAAGGAGATGTCATATATAACACAACCACTAATACACATGCTATAATTACAGAAGTAAAAAGTGAAACTGAATTAGCTATCAGCGTTAATATATTCGCTGCAGGTAATGCTTTTGTAGTATATAAAGGGAATGGTAATTTTCAATTTAGTGTTAATACAGGATTATTATTATTTGTAGGAACAGCAGGAAATATTCGTGTTACTACAATTCAAGGAGATGATGTAACTTTATTAAACATCGGTAATGCCTCTTGGCTACCATTGGCTGTATATAAAGTATGGGCTACTGGTACAACAGCGGCTGATATAATAGCAGTACAATAATGGCACCTACAATTTTTGGAAATGCAAATGCAATCCTTGCGATACCTAATATATCAGGTACAGGGGGAGGCCCAATCACCAACTTCATTTTAATGGAGAATGGCGTAGATTTCATGGAAACCGAAAATGGAGCTGATCTAATGATTAGAGAATAAATAAAAAATAAAACATGGCAAATATAAAATTTTCCGCTTTTACAGCCGAAGCCGATATAGCGAACTTTGATGATATTGTAGGATATCAAGGTGTAGTAAATAAAAAAATTACCCCTGCAAATCTAGCAACTAGTTTAGAACCTTTATTACCATTTGGATCTTATTTACCACTTGCTGGTGGTACAATGACTGGCGTTGCTGGTGTTGTAGTTCCAGATAATTTTAAATGGAATTTTGGTACATTATCAGCTTTAGAAATATATCATGATGGGGCTAATAGTTACATAGATGAAGTTGGTGTTGGTAATTTAATTGTTAGAGCAGCAAATTATTTTAAAATATATGATATTGGTGGCAATGTAATGGCAACATTTAAAACAGCCGATTCTGTTGATTTATATTTTAACAACAATAAAAAGCTAGAAACAACTGCCACGGGGACGCTAACAACCGGGGATAGTGATATGACAGGGGGGATAAGTAGAACACTTGGTGCAAGAGTAATGCAAGAATACACATGGCCAAATGGTACTCCAGTAGGTTATGCAAACTGGGCAAATGGTGTATTTAGTAATTTACCTTATGATCCTACTCCTACAATTGATGTTACAGATTGTAATGTAGCTAATTACGGATGGGTATGTACAAATGCTGGACCAGGTGGTGCTGCGGGTCAAGAAGCTACATTTACATTAGGAGCTGCAGGCGCAGGAACATGGAGAATAAAAGTAATATCTAACTGGTTTGATCAAACAGCTGATGTAGTAACAGAAGGAAGATTAAATATAAATGGAACAAGTTACGAAGTAATTGCTGAAGCTGCGGTAGAATCTTCAACAGATAAAATTTACTACGGAGAAAAGATAATAACTTTAGCCGCAGGAGCTACAGTGCAATTTGGTATGATTTTTACAGGTGGAGGAGTTACTCCTTTCCCATCTGTCGGAACTACAGGTAATACACCAAACTCAATATATTTCGAAAAAGTATTATAAATAAAACAATAACAATTAAACACAAACACAATGGCAAAAAATAATTCACCATTAAACGAAGGCGCAGCTCATAGAATTGCTTGGGATAGAGATGAAGTAAGAAGACTCGAAGAGGCTGAACGTTACGATGACGTAGCTCATCATATGCATGAAGCTCGTTATTCTGGAGATGGCAAAGCTAAATATTCATCACATTTAAATATGTGGGAATCTGAAAGTCAAATAGGAAAACATATGAGTTCTAACCTTTGGGGAGAAGCTAAAAGAGAAGTTACTGATACTCCAGTACAAGATGATTTAACTGGTCAAAGATCAGGCTTAAATATGCAAACATATGGCGGTAATAAAGGCGACTTAGAAAGATCACATAGAGATAAATAAAATGAGATCTAGAGGCTTAGGAGATTCAATTGAGAAAATTACTAGGGCAACAGGAATAAAAAGTTTAGTTAAAAAAGTAGCTGGAGAAGACTGTGGCTGTAAAAAAAGACAAGACCTTTTAAATAAAAAATTTCCCTATAAACCTAAATATGACAATGTATAATGGGCTATAAAATGAAACCTCCTCCGTATAGCTGCGATAGCACTCCGGTATATGAGCGTGATTTACAAGCTGATGAACCAGGGGTTATGGGTAAGACAAATATGAATGGGAGTGTGCTAGTCCAAGAAGGATTAGATCCTATTAAACAAGCTGAAGTAGAAGCACATGAAGGGCAGCATGTGGAAGATATTAAAAACGGCTTATTAATGTATGATGACGAATATGTCTATTGGCGAGATGATGCAGAAAAACCTTGGGAAAAATGGGGTAGAGCTGATATGGTAGAAGGAGCTAAGAATCTACCTTGGGAAAAAAGAGCTTGGAAAATAAATAAATTATTTAAGAAAAATCACAAAAATTATTATAACGCATAAAATTTTTAATTATGGCATTTAAAATGAACGGATCACCGTTAAACAAAGGATTAAACCTATTTAGAAAAGGTAGGGGAAAAGATTATAGACAAACTAAAAGAGCTATTAAAAGAGCTGTAAAAGAAACTGGTGGGTTTTCAGCTACCGAAAGAGAAGGGGGCGGATACGATATTGTTGGGCGAACAGGATCCCAAGTTCCGGGGAAGCAAACTGGAAAATCACGTAGAAGACTAGCTAGATCAGCAGCTGAAGCAATGACAGCAGGTATAGATGATAAAACAGCAATAGCTGGTGCTGATGCAGGGACTAGAAGATTTGAAGGTGGAACTTACGATGATAAAGAAGTAACAAAAAGAAAAAAGACTATAACGCCAGGCATTGAAGATGCTGGTGATAATGTCGATGTAACGAAAAGAAAAGTTAAAAAAGAAAGAGGCTGGGGCTGGGCTGGTCAAGGTACTCAAGAGGGTATAAAAACCGAGAGAGTGGAAAATATAAAAGGTACTAGCCACGAGGATGTAGATAGACAAAGACAAGCGTTAATAGCCAGTTTAAACGCAAATGAAAAGGTTTCTATGAAATCTTCAGCATTTAAAATGAAGTATTCTCCATTTAATCAAGGATATGGTTCACCATTAAATTGGAATGAAGGTGGAGCTTCTCCATTAAATAATTTAAAGGCACATGCCCAGGCGGGAGGTTCTCCTTTAAATCAAGATGATAAAGAAAGCTGTAAACCCCCAATGGTTTGGCATGAAGGGCATTGTATGACTGAAAAAGCTTATAGAAAAACGGTAACTGAGGATGATGGTATTACAACAACAGCAATAGAGCAAGATTTAGTAAAGAAAGGTGAAGAAGGTACTGAAGAGAGAAAAAAGATAACAGCAGCTGAAGGATGTGAAAAGCATAGATTTGAAGATTGTTGTAATGCTGATGGATCAAGAAAAAATAGTTCTGCTAAATGTAAAGAATGTCAAACCTGTGCAGTTGCTAAAACTAAAAAAGAATTAGGAGAAACTAAGAACAAGACATGTGTAGAGCAGCACGGCGCAGGTTATGTGTGGGATGCTGAGAAAAAAGATTGTGTAAAAGGAGAAAAAGGAACAGAGGATATAGAAGCAACAATTAAAAGCAAAGAATCAGAAACTGATGTAACAATTACAAAAGAAGAATGTAATAAGAAAGAAGGATTTACATGGAGAGATGGAGCATGTAAAAAAACTGATGGTGATGCTGATTATACTGTAACGGAAAAAGGTGGTGATGTAAAGAAGAGATGTAAAAAACCTGCGGCTGGTTGTGATGAGGATAAAAGATGGAGTAAAGCGGACTGTAAGTGTGTACCAAAAATATCCGATGAAAGACAAAAGAAACTAGACGAGAAAGAATCAAATAAACAGAAGAAGAAATCTGCTAAAGAGAATAGAAAAACAAATAAAGATAAGAAGGACTGTAAATGTCTAGAGTGGGATTGTGAGTAAAAAATTTAAAGATACCACCGTTGGACAATTATTATTTGGGGCAGCCTCTGTAATCAATCCTACATTAGGGAATGTATTGCAGGGTCTTACTTCCCCTAAGGAAGCTATAGAAGCTATAACTAAATCTGATATAAGTGCAGATGATAAAATTAAACTTCAGCAGTTAATACACGAACAACAGAATAAAGAAATACAAGCTATTACTTCAAGATGGGAAGCAGACTCAATGTCTGATTCTTGGTTAAGTAAAAATGTACGTCCACTAGTTTTAGTATGGTGTATAGTTATATTTTCTTTAGCTGGTATTTTAGATAGCGTAGAAAGCATTCCTTTTCAAATTAATTCATTATGGAATGACACTTTCGAGAAAGTAATGATGGCCGTTGTTTTGGCTTATTTTGGTGGACGAAGTGGAGAAAAGGTAACAAGTATATTCAAAAAATAAATTAAATTAAATCAAATCAAATTATGAGTGAAGAAGTAAAAAAAATAGGAAAAGAAGAACACGAAAATATCTTAGAATTTCAAAGGAAGATAAGAACTTTATTAACCAATGTAGGAGTTTTAGAATCTCAAAAGCACGCAGCACTGCATGAATTAGCTGGTGTAAATGAAGATCAAGAAACACTTAAAAAAGAAATTGAAAAAAAGTATGGTGCTATTAATATTAATTTGGAAGATGGCAGCTATACTAAGATAGAAGAAAATGTTGAGTAATATAAGGAAGATCAGTATAGGGTCAGATTATAAAAATGATGCTATGCACTATTCTATAGGACAACAAGTTTATGGTGGTCATGAAATTTCTCATATATTATATGAAGAAAAGGATAAGTCTTATAATATTCTAATTAAAAAAAATGGGGAAATATTACCATGGAAAAAATTTAATTCCAATATGGCTATCTCTGTTGAGTATGATTTAGAATATTAATGAAAGGGTTATTTAATTTTATTATATCTCCTATTAATGGTAGATATAATAACACGAAAAAAGTAGGCGATTCAGAATTAATTGTTAATACCAGTATAGAAGAATTTCTATATATTAATAGAATGGCCAAAGTAATTGCTACACCTACAGGTATATGTACTAATATAAAAAAGGGAGATATAGTTGTAGTACATCATAATATATTTAGAAGATGGTATGATGTGCGCGGTACTGAAAGAAATAGTAGGAATTATTTTACAGAGAATTTATATTTTTGTCCTTTAGACCAGATTTATTTATATAAAAATAAAGACACATGGGTTACAAATTTAGATTATTGTTTTGTAACACCTGTAAGGGAAACTGATGGTGATAAAGTAGAAATATTAAAATCACAACAAGGGGTGTTAAAATATTCAAATGATATATTAACTAACCTTGGAGTCCATAAAGAAGATATTGTAGGATTTAATCCTATGAGAGAATGGGAATTTGTTATTGATGGACAACTATTATATTGTATGAAATCTAAAGATATTGTTATTAAATATGACGAAAGTAAAGGAAACGAAGCTGAATATAATCCAAGCTGGGCACAAAGCAGTTGAAGAATTAATCAAAGTTGCTAAAGAACCCATTGTTGATTCAGACGATGATATTTCCGCAGACAGATTAAAGAATGCTGCAGCTACTAAAAAACTAGCTATATTTGATGCTTTTGAAATACTTAAACGTATTGAAGAAGAAAAAAATATATTAGAAGATAAACCTAAAGAAATCAAAAAAGAAAAAACTTTTAAAGGTTTCGCAGAAGGGAGGTCTAAATAATGTACACGCAAACTTTATATAAAATATTAGATGATCATATTAAGCCTAAGGTTATTAAAAGGCTTAATCGTTATAAGAAATGGAAATATGGATATAACGAAGATCATGACGTTATAGTTATTAGTAAGACAGGAGAGATTGGGGAAATTTATGAAATACAAAATTTAAAAATTGCATTACCTAAAATCCCAAAACAAATTACTAGGTTTGAAAATAATACTTGGGAAAGAACAGAATATCCTAAAGTTTTAAATAGAATTAAAACTGTCTTTGAATGGAAAGAATATCCAGAGGATTTTAAAGAACAATGGCACGATTATATAGATGAAGAATTTAAAAGACGTGACGAAGGATTTTGGTTTAAGAATAAAAACATTGATACTTATCTTACCGGTACACATTATATGTATTTACAATGGAGTAAGATTGATGTTGGAGCACCCGACTTTAGGGAAGCAAATAGATTATTTTTTATATTCTGGGAAGCCTGTAAAGCTGATATAAGATGTTATGGAATGTGTTATTTAAAAAATAGACGTTCTGGATTTTCTTTTATGGCCTCAGGTGAAGTTGTAAATTTAGCTACATTAGCAAGTGATTCAAGATATGGAATATTATCTAAGACTGGGCCTGATGCTAAAAAGATGTTTACAGATAAGGTTGTACCAATTTCAGTTAATTATCCATTCTTTTTTAAACCGATTCAAGATGGTATGGATCGACCTAAAACAGAACTTGCGTATAGAGTACCAGCTTCTAAATTTACTAGAAAATCTATAACTGCTTTAGATAAAGGAGAATTACTAGAGGGATTAGATACAACTATTGACTGGAAGAATACCGGAGATAATAGTTATGATGGTGAAAAATTAAAACTACTGGTACATGATGAATCAGGTAAATGGGAAAGGCCTAACAATATATTAAATAACTGGAGGGTTACAAAAACAACATTAAGACTTGGTAGTAGAATTATAGGTAAGTGTATGATGGGTTCAACATCAAATGCTTTAGATAAAGGAGGAGATAACTTTAAAAAATTATATAATGCTTCAGATGTTACAAAGAGAAACGCCAACGGACAGACTAGTTCAGGACTCTATAGTTTGTTCATACCTATGGAATGGAACTACGAGGGATACATTGATGCTTATGGCATACCTGTCTTCGAAACACCAAGAAAACCAGCTTTCGGCCCTCATGGGGGACAAATTAGAATCGGGGTTATTGACTACTGGCAAAATGAAGTTGAGGGGTTAAAAGATGATGCTGACGGATTAAATGAATTTTATCGTCAATTCCCACGTACTGAAAAGCATGCATTTAGAGATGAAACTAAAGAATCTTTATTTAATCTAACTAAGATTTATGAACAAATAGATTGGAATGAAGATATAAGTTATAATAAAATAGTTAATAGAGGAAATTTTATGTGGGAGGATAGTGTTAGAGATAGCCGAGTGTTATTTATGCCTAATCCTAAAGGAAGATTTTATATTTCTTGGTTACCGCCTAAAAATCTCCAAAATAGCGTAATTATAAAAAAGGGAATGAAACATCCTGGTAATAAACATCTTGGGGCATTTGGTTGTGACCCATATGATATATCAGGAACAGTAGATAAAAGAGGATCTAACGGGTCTCTGCATGGATTAACAAAATGGTCTATGGAAGACGTCCCGGCAAATCATTTCTTTTTAGAGTATATAGCTAGACCACAAACGGCTGAAATATTTTTTGAAGATGTGCTTATGGCATGTATCTTCTATGGAATGCCTATCTTAGCGGAAAATAACAAACCTAGACTTTTGTATTATTTTAAACGTAGAGGATATAGGCATTTTTCTATTAATAGGCCTGACCGAGTCGCTACCAAACTATCTGTCACAGAAAGAGAAATAGGTGGTATACCTAATTCAAGTGAAGATATAAAGCAAGCTCATGCCGCAGCTATTGAAACTTATATTGAAACATTTGTTGGGAATTTAGGTGAATCTTTTGGAGATATGTATTTTCAAAGAACACTAGAAGATTGGGCAAGATTTAATATAAATAATAGAACTTCTCATGATGCTTCTATTAGTTCAGGGTTAGCCTTAATGGCATGTAATCAGCATAGGTATAAGCCTTATGCTAAAATTGAAAAAGAAGCAGTGGTATTAAATTTTGCTAAATATGATAATAGCTCAGGAAAAAATTTATCAAAACTAATAAAATAAATGATAACAACTAATTATAATAGTAGCTTTCCAAGCCAGGTAGTACCTGATGAAGAAAAGGCATCGTTGGAATATGGAGCGTTAGTGGGAAGAGCTATTGAAAATGAATGGTTTAGAAATACTCGTGGAGGAGGCGATAGATTTATAGTTAATTTTAATCAATTTCATACACGTAGATTATATGCACGAGGCGAACAACCTGTACAAAAATATAAAGATGAATTAGCCATTAATGGAGATTTGTCATATTTAAATTTAGACTGGAAGCCAGTTCCTATTATATCTAAATTTGTAGATATAGTTGTTAATGGAATGTCTCAAAGAAATTATGAAATAAAATCATATGCCCAGGATCCTGAATCTCAAAAGAAAAGAACTCAATATGCAGAAACTCTATTAAGAGATATGAATGCAAGGGCTTTCATTGAAAAAATTCAAGAAGACACTGGAATGAATATGTTTAAATCTCCTAATTCTGAGGATTTACCAGAAAATAAAGAAGAATTAAGTTTACATATGCAATTGAGTTATAAGCAAAGCATAGAAATAGCAGAAGAAGAAGCTATTTCAAACGTGCTCGCTAATAATAAATATCATGAAACTAAGAAAAGACTACTTTATGATTTAGTAGTATTAGGAATTGCATGTTCCAAAACTAATTATAATACCTCTAATGGGATTACAGTTGATTATGTAGATCCCGCTAACTTAGTATATTCTTACACAGAAGATCCAAATTTTGAAGATGTATATTATGTAGGTGAAGTTAAATCTATTAGTATTGCAGAATTAGCTAAACAATTCCCGCATTTGACTGTAGAGGAAATGGATAAAATCCAAAAGTTTCCGGGCACACAAAATTATTTAAGAAATTGGAATGAAGATCCAGATATAATTCAACTTCTATATTTTGAATATAAAACTTATTCTGAACAAGTATGGAAAATAAAACAAACTGACCAAGGGTTAGAAAAGTCTCTTAAAAAAACAGATTTCTTCTCCCCTCCTCCTAGCGACAAGTTTGATAAAGTAAGTAGAAAAATTGAAGTATTATATTCTGGGGTTAAAGTATTGGGTATAGATAATATGCTAGAATGGAAAATGGCTGAAAATATGACTCGCCCAGCAGCTGATACTACTAAATGTAGAATGAATTACGTTATTACTGCCCCACGCCTTTATAGAGGCCGTGTGGAGTCTTTAGTAAGTAAAGTAACAGGTTTTGCTGATATGATTCAATTAACTCATTTAAAGCTGCAACAGGTCATTTCACGTATGGTTCCAGATGGAGTATTTGTTGATGTTGATGGATTAGCTGAAGTGGATTTAGGTAATGGTACTAATTATAACCCACAAGAGGCATTAAACATGTACTTCCAAACAGGTAGTATAGTTGGTAGGTCGCAAACTCAAGATGGGGATCCTAATAGAGGAATGGTACCTATTCAGGAATTACAAACCTCAGCTTCTCAAGCTAAGATTTCATCTTTAATTAGTACTTATCAATATTATTTACAAATGATAAGAGATGTGACCGGATTAAATGAAGCTAGAGATGCAAGTAACCCAGATCAATATGCTCTAGTGGGATTACAAAAATTAGCAGCCGCAGCATCCAATGTAGCTACTCGTCATATTTTACAGAGTATGTTATATATGAGTGTGCGAATTGCCGAAAATATTTCCTTACGTATTGCAGATGTATTAGATTATGCATTAACCGCAGAGTCCTTAATTAATGCAGTAAATAGATTTAATTTAGGGTCTTTGGAAGAAATGAAGAATTTGAATTTATTTGATTTTGGTATATACTTAGAATTAGAACCAGATGAAGAAGAGAGAGCAATGCTTGAGCAAAATATTCAAATGGCTTTACAACAACAAAGTATTGATATTGAAGATGCTATTGATATTAGACAAGTTAAAAATTTAAAGTTAGCTAATCAACTACTTAAATTAAAACGTAAACAAAAACAAGCTAAGGACCAACAAGCACAACAAGCTAATATACAGGCGCAGGCGCAAGCCAATGCACAAGCAACAGAACAGTCAGCAATGTATGAAGTTCAAAAGCAAGAGGCTTTAGCACAAAAAGAACTTCAAATTAAACAAGGAGAATCTCAGTTAGAAATACAAAAATTAGAACGAGAAGCAGCTATTAAGAAAGAGTTAATGGAAATTGAATTCCAGTATCAATTGAAATTAGCTGGAATGCAAAGAGATAATGAAAAAGCTAAAGAAGAGTATATTGAAGATAGAAAAGACAAGCGTACAAAAATTCAGGCTACGCAACAAAGTGAAATGATTTCACAACGTCAAAATGATTTATTACCTAAGAATTTTGAATCAACAAATGATGGATTATCAGGATTAAATTTAGAACAATTTACGCCTAGATAATTATTTTATTAATTTTATAATATTTTATTATGTCAAAGACAAAAAAAGAGGTAACCAAGGTAAAGGTGCCTAAAAAAGCACTTAGTGCAGAACCGGAAATAACTAAAGTAGATTTATCTAAACCGCCGGTTAAAAAAGAAGAAGTTAAAAAAGAAGTTAAATCAGAGGTCATAGACCCAGTAGAAAAAGTTAAAGATGCCATTCAAAAGTCGAAGTCAATTGATATGGATGCTCATAAACCGCCCGAAGATGTTCAAAAAGTGGAGATCAGAGACGTCGAGTCAACAATTGAAAAACCTACCCCACAAAACGAAACAAACAAAGAAGAAAAGGTAGAGTCAAAACCTGTACTAGAAGAACTTAAAGTAGAGGAAAAGGCACCTAAAACTGAACCTATTAAACCTAAAAAAGAGAATATACCTCAAAGAAAATTACCTGAAAATATTGAAAAACTTGTATCCTTTATGGAGGAGACAGGAGGTAATGTTGAGGATTATGTAAGACTCAATGCGGATTATAGCAATGTTAATGATGATTTATTATTAAAAGAGTATTACACTAAAACAAAACCTCATTTAAATACCGATGAAGTTGATTTCATTATGGAAGAAAACTTTAAAGTAGATAGTGAGTTGGATGAAGAGCGAGACATCAAGAAAAAAAATCTTGCTAAAAAAGAAGAGATTGCAAAAGCAAAGAACTTCCTAGAAGATCTGAAGGTTAAATATTACGACGAAATCAAGTTGAGACCCGGCGTTACCCAAGAACAACAGAAGGCAATGGACTTTTTCAATCGATACAAGGAGAATCAAGAAATAGGCAAACAACAACATGATAGGTTTTTAAATGATACTAAAAATCTTTTATCTGATGAATTCAAAGGTTTTGAATATAAGGTCGGAGACAAAAGATTTAGATATAGAATTAAAAACCCAACAGAGTTGATTAATAATCAAGGCGACATTAATACTTTCGCTCAAAAGTTCTTGGATAAGGAAGGTAATGTAACAGACCCTTTAGGTTATCATAAAGCTATTTATTCTGCTTCTAATTCTGATCAAATTGCACAACATTTCTATGAGCAAGGTAAAGCCGATGCGACTAGAGATATAAGTGCAGCTTCTAAAAATGTTAATACTTCGAGAGACACCTCTCCAAATGTTGATGTTGGCGGAACAAAATTTAGAGTTATTAGTGGTGATGATTCTTCTAAACTTAGAATAAAAACACGTAAATTTTAACAATTAAAAATTAATTTGAAATGGGAGTATTAAATCCACAATTTGGTAGTATCACCCCTTCTCAAACTCAACAAATTCTTAACACGAATTACCTACAGTTCAATACAGCAGCTGCTCCGGTGAATGACTTTGCTCAGCAATATCTTCCTGAAGTTTATGAAGCTGAAGTTGAAAGATATGGTAATAGAACGTTAGGAGGCTTCTTGAGAATGGTTGGAGCTGAATTACCTATGACAAGTGACCAAGTAATCTGGTCTGAACAAAATAGATTACACATTTCCTATGACTCATGTACATTAACAGGTGTAGAC